>Ga0080013_1000842_pt1 | contig 42196 bp, 42 predicted proteins | sample ETNvirenome_6_85_FD_69236 | JGI IMG/M metagenome (GOLD analysis project Ga0080013, IMG submission 69236) | Marine viral communities from the Pacific Ocean - ETNP_6_85 (SPADES assembly) (version 2) | ecosystem: Environmental > Aquatic > Marine > Oceanic | place: Pacific Ocean | collected 2013-06-19 | reverse complement strand
GGGCGAGAAATAGCGAGTGCGTACAAAGAGACTCTTCGCAAGCTTCTTACTCTCCTCATCGTTGTTGTCAACTCCCTCGCGCCAAAGCGAAGAAGCAAATTCACACACGGGGCAGTGCTCGCCAAAGTTGCGCTTTGGACAGAGGATTCCCCCGCGATGCTCGCCCACATTATAGTGGAAGAACATTTCCTTTAGTGGATCGCCATCATTTGTCGGCACGATCCGAATAACTGTATCTCCCTCATCTGGCTTGAACCAGGGTGAGTTTGCGTCCTTGTTTCCTTCGCCGCGAAGGGATGCGAGCTTCTGTCGCATCAGTTCCATATCAATTCCCATTTTATTTTCTCCTATTTGTTGGGTAAAGCAAATCAAGCTTTCCTTGATTTCTATTGTATAACACTCAACGTAGCTTGTCAAGTGTATTCTTGTATTGCGTTAGTGTGGGCAACGCAGAGCCCAAAGTCATCGTGTTCTGTTTCATAGATCGCGTAAGAAATACGTCGAAATGCATTATGAGGTTTTTCCTTAAGCATGTCAACAATCTTCTTATGCAATCCTCCTTCATTTTCTAATTTGTCCTTATTGATACATAGATAATAGCACAGGTCTCGCTCCATGTCAAGGTTATAAAGCCATTTTTCTTCAAGATTTTTAGGATCAATAACCCCATATGTTCGAATACGATTAATATCCAGCGGCTTGGAGATCATTCCAATTTCTGGCTCAGCATGTGTAAAATAATTGATGTAATGGACTGTGGAAAATATCGATTCATTGATCTTTTCGTAGTACGACTTGATGGGAATATTTCCAATAGATTTTTCGATCATTGTATTCGACAAAGGAGTAAAAGAGTTCAATAGGCCTGATCTCGCATACTCCTGTAAAATACTAAATACCACCTTATCTAAGACCTTGGGGATCCCCGTCATAAGCTCCGTGTCGGGAGCAATATAAAAAAGGTCTACTTTTTTGTTTTTAAGCTGCTCAAGAACGCCAAGTGAATAGTTGGAGCTGTACGAAGAGCCTACCACAAAAAATTGCACATGATCGTCAATCTCTGCAAAAAACTTGGCCACGTTGGGAATATTTTTTTCATACTCTTCGGCATTCTCGTATGATTTTAGTTTAAATTTATACTTTGAGTTTCGCTGAACTTTGTCGTTCATCGTGTATACATTATAGTTTTTAGTTTTCTTGAACTTTTCGGCAACTCTAGAGGCCGCATTGCCTAGCCCCACAATCGAAATCATAACTTTAGCTCGTTTAGGTTATAATAATCTTTTCCCGCACGAATGTTGGCCAGATATCCATCTTCAAAAACATCACGAATCCCGATTACAATATCGCGATCCTCGTCCGAGTAGTCAATCACAATCTCATCATGAACAATATGCGAGATAAACGATTTCTTGCCCTCTAGCATTTTATCAATCAATACAGCTTTCTCCAGCACGCGATCAGCGGTCGTGCTTTGGATTAAATAATTCAATGCCTTTCTCTGTTCCACTTTAATTTTGCGCCCGTATGGAGTATGAATATAACCGTCTACGTAATACTTGTCAAGAACTTTTTCGCGATCATAATAATCAGAATCAATATCGTTCGATTCAGGGTTGTATAACCATGCAAAGAAATAGAGCTTCGCTTCCTCTCGCGTCATTTCTAAATCATTGATTACATTTTGAATATTCCATTCGTGCACATCATAGGGCGGCTGTTCTTGGCCGCAGAGATCCAACAGTGTGCGTATCTCTGCCCCATTGTAATCAAGGCTCATCATCAAGTTGTTATGAGGCTTTATTATTCTTCTCAAGTCTTTCTTGAGCGTTAACATGGGAAATGATTCTGGATGTGTTGTGAGGCGCCCAGTGATAGTTCCGAACATGTTATAATCAATGCGCTTAAAGTTCTTCATAAGCTCTTGGATCTTCTGGCGATTCATGGAAGAATAAAACAAGTGCTTACAGTCTTCGCTATTAAGGTTAAGCTTCTGATAGCGGATCTTATGGAGCAGTTTATATACTGCATCTAAATGCTCATAGTTGTCTGGCTTCTCATATGTTTCAAACACATGTTCAGTAATTTTATTTTTAATCTCGCAAAACCGCACAAGGAAATCGTGAGGGATCAAATCAAACACGCAATGATCAGCCATATTAACCTTGGCGATCTTGAAAGACTTTAAATAAGCCTTCATTTTTCTTATCGTGGCCTGAAGTTCATTACACAATTCTTCTGGGCAGCAATCGGTAATATTGCGCCCTCCAGCGCGTATCCATCCATACTCCACCGATGGGTCAGTAATAGATGCGCTATACCGCCATGTCTTTGTTAGGTTTTCTGGAAAATTTTCAAACGACAGTTTGCCGTCTGCGTAAATTCCAATGCATTCTGACTTATCGTCAAGTGCTTGAAATATCAATATCCACCTCCGCTGGCGCCCCTTGCAACAGTTGGTCCAATGGGCGCAGTAGTACCAGATTCGCTTTCCGAGTCTTCAATATCATCTCTAAGAGCCGGAATGTGTTTTGTATTATTATAATTCAAAGATCCTCGATAGTCAAATGTTTTATTAATAATTGTTTCAAATTTAAGTATAATGCCAGTTGAGTTGCGAGTGCGGCGCCATTCATCCATACAGTCGGTAACCAACGCTATACGTTGTGCCTCTGAATATATGTTTTCTGATTCCAAAAATCTCATATCAAAATAAAGGCGTAAAAAATACTCCGGACCAAATTCAACTTTAAAGTCAAAATAAGTATATTGGCGCGCCGTGATATAGTTGGTTATAATATTGCCATGGCATTCTTGAGGAGTAGCTATAGGAGAGGCCGGCACACACATTGTGTACAATTTAAGCAGATTACGTCGAAACAAGGATTTGTAATAATAATCTGAAGCAAAGATGTAGTTCTGCATAAATACTGTGTCTGTTTGAGTTATGCCGTATTTTGCCGCATATTTAAGCATTTCGGACGATCCTATATCTGCGACTATGCGCCATGGCGCATTTTGATCCACCATAAATCCATAACTTCTGCATGCATTAAGATAGAACTCCCAATTTTCACTATCGATAAATAATGTTTTTTTATCCAAATCATTAGACGCGTCCAAATCGGCAATCTCCACAGCAAGGCCCGACACATTGATGGGGCACTGTCGACTTTTTATAAAAGCCGGAAATGTCAGAGGAAGCGTGCCGGCAGTGCGGACTAAAAAAGGCACTAGGTGAGACACAAATTCATCAAAATCTGTGGGATGCTGGCCGGTGCGCTTAAAAGCATCGGCTATTCCTGTGAAATACGCTTGTATATATTTGTCATACAACACATAAGGGTCTTCATATGCCCTGTAAACAGTCAAATTGCTTAAATAATTATCGTTGGGATTTATCTTGCCGGTCATTGCACACTTCTCGAATTGGAGCGAGAGATCTCTAAACGCATCCACTACAAAATTTAAGGCGCGGAGGTTCGTTTTTTTGCCACTAAGTGTAGCTTTGGTAAAAGATTTAAGACCCGATATGCTTTCGGCCGTTGACGCATCATGCCTTTGCATCGAAAAAGGAACGTAGTCGCGACTGACGCGACCATATAAAAATTTTTCAGCCTGATAGAAGTCGGTCAAATTTGTATATGTTGACGCATAATCTCTCATTATTTTTCGATACAGAACTTTTTTAGAAAACATCAAATCAGTTGAGCCAATATTGCTTTCACTATAATAAGTTGCCATTAAAATATCCTCCCTCGGTCCACTAAACCATTAAAATCTTAGTACCCTAGGCACCAGTCTATAAAGCCAACTCCAGTTGGGCCTTCGTTGTCGGCGCGGGCTTTAGCTTCTGCTGCTCTGGCTTCAGCTTTCTGTTTTTTCTTGGCTGCATTTTCTCGCTGAGCGGCGCGATCGGAAGCCTCAAAACAAAATTTATCGTCCCCAGGAGAAGAAGCCGGCTTAATTCCATTGGGGCCCGTAGTAACAGATTTAGCGTGGATGCTGGCCACCCATTTAGCTTGTATTTTAGAATTAGCATATCCGGGGCCGAACGAGTGCTCAGAGCGAATGATCATATGATAACCGCCAATACCAATTTGTGTAAGATCGAATATGTCACTTCCGACTTTAGAATTAGGAGAAAACCCTTTCGGATCGATGAAAATATAGCTCCCGGGATATGCGTGCACGTTGGCATAGCTAGCTATATCCACGTCAAAAACTTCGCGTAGCTGTTTTAAACCATCATAGCCTTCTTGCTCAAATCGCAATTCTTTAAGTCCAGTAGTATCCGTCTTGGTGAGCTTTATCGTCTTAGTAATTCCGCGATCGCGGCCGATTGCATAATGAAAGATCCCGCGTGAAGCATCTTCAGACTCGGATCCGTTCATTTTCTCCACAGGCTGAGAGCGGCCCGCATAGTATATCATGTAGTTAATCTCATTTTCAATCCCTCCCTCTTGGATGGGGTTGCCGCGGCTCGCAGCAATGTTTAATACCGGTAGCGGATAAGACTTACTCCCTTCTTTATATACACTAGTGTTGATTCGACTAGAGGCCGAATAGGTCTTTCTATATTTGATAATATCTCCGGTAATTTCGTCAACTGCAGTTGATCCATTAAGAACAGACCTGTTTTTCTCTTTATAGGTGGTGGCGGCCGCTTGGTTAATTCGAGTACGCTGCTTGGCTCCATTGCGAAAACAACGAGAATCATTAAGAATATTTCTCAACAAATCATTTAAAAGATCATTTAAGAATTTAGGTAATGAATAATACACCTCATCTCTATCAGACATTTTTTTAGACAGCCATTCAATAAAATATTTAACAGAAATAGGAACATCTCCCAGCGAAGGAAACATCGAGATATAATTGTTATGATTCACCAGCTCAATCGGCCCAAGTAAAATTCTTAATTTTTTTAATTGTGTGTCCATCATTTTAAATCTGGTAATTTTTGCTTCAAGAATTTCTTTAGCAAACTTGTGTTGAAAATTAAGATGGGTAGAAAGCGGTTGATCTTTTAAGGCTTCTATTTTAGAACGGACGCTATTAGGGCTATCTCCATATTTCTCCGAAAGGCCTCCTAATATAACATCAATCAAATCACTCACATAAAAGAAAGCAAGGGGTTGAATCTGAGTATCTGCGCCAGTGGCGGCGAGGGCAGCTAGCTTTCTTTGTTTTACTTTTTCTGTTTTCTTTGCGTCCCCTTTATCTATTGTCATAATATCGATCTGCTTCTTGATCTCCGAAGACACAATCGCGGTACCGGCACCCACCGTTTGAACACCGCCCTTTGTTCCGGCGATGTTTTTTCCCTGTAAAACATCTTGAATGCCGGCCCAGCGGGGGCCACGCCGGCGCCACGTATATACATCATCAGGAGTCAGATTTATATACCTCAATTTTTCTTTTTCTTGCATAAGCCTCATCAAAGCGCGGAAGCTTTCCACTCTATAAACTCCAATATCTTCTGACTGTTCGTCTTGGAGCTGCGACATTTGGTCCGAATTACACTTAGCAGCAAATGCTTGTGTTTTAAGATCTCGTAAGGTACGCGCAGTTTCGGTCTCATGCTCTAGACTATGGCGCCCGGCGCGCGTTGGAAGAAGCGTTTTTTTGACACTGGTGTTGGGGAAAATATTAAAGGCCGGCTGATCGAAAAAATCTTCTACATATGCGAGATAGTTGATAATAAATTTTACTCGACCCTGCTCATCAATATCAAATTCGTGGACAGTGGGGGTTAAATTTAATGTTATAAACGAATCATATAAAGCGCTTCGCACCCCAGTGCTTAAAGTGTTTAATTCATAGGCATCACTCTTATTATCGGCTTTCCATGCATCGCGATAGTTCCAACCTACCACGGCTTTGAGTCTAAATTTAAGTTTATCTAAATTGGCTATCACCACATCTGCTTGTTGGGGATTTAGGGAGCCCACGCTAAAACTCTTAGAGACGCCCGTTTTGAGTGCCAAATCCACATATTTAAACTCCTCCAGGCCCGCGCTAGTGGGGATCCATCGAGCAGCAAGCAATTCAGTAAAATTATTAGCAAAAATTGTTAACTTTGCTTTAATACTTTTCTTGATCGCAAAAGGATTATCCGCCTCATAAGAAAAAGTAAAATCCTGGATGCCAACACCAGTGCCGCGGCTGTCTTTGTTTCTAAACAACTGCAAGTCATTTTTAGTAAAATAAGACTCAAATGGAATTTCCAATTGTCTTTCGGCGCCTTTATCATTAGTTAATATTTTAAACAAGCGTACCAACGGTTGCAAATTAGCAATTTCGCTGGTTTTCATATTTGCAATCTCGTGATAATTCGGATATTGAGTTAGACGATTCATAAAGCCAAATGGCTCGCCATCCATTTGAAGGCATGCATTTTTGCCATCTGGCTCGGCAGCAGTCCCGGCGGAATTAACATATGGAAGGCGCTTAAGTTCGGACTTTCCCTCTATTTCGATCACTTTATAGGCACTAAACCACGGCATCTCAGACAAAAGAAAGCACTGATCTCTAAAAAAGGGCGGTGCATTTTCGGTACCTAATTCCGCAATTGTCATTGCGGCGGCCGCGTCAGCTGCTTCAAGGCCCTTAAGTTCTAACTCCTCAATACGATCGGCGTCTAAAATATGATATTTTTTGGCGAGTCCCGCATACACGGATTTCTTCTTAGCCAGCTTTTCTTTTAGATTTTGTTCTTCGACAAAATAACACTTCACAGTATATGCGTTGCGTGCAAACTTGAGAATAACTTTTTCATATGTCTCAAGCGCTTCTTTGTAAGCTTTCCTTTCTATCGACTCGGCATCAGTTCCAGTGGTGCCGACAATGTTGCCGGCACTATCAACGGCACTATCAAGATTATTCTTAGCAGTCTCGATTTTTGTAAGGGTGACCCAAAGTTTGGTAGTCTGCTTGGTTCGACAAGTGTTATCCTTACATTGAATATACGTATCATACCAATTAGAATCTCCTTTACCGGGATCGAACATCTCGCTTCCAGAGACCTTTTGAGCGTCGGACAGCGACGTGTACTTATCATTAGCTTCTTTAAGCTGGGTGTTGGCATCCCCAATGGGTTTTTCAACATCGGTTGCAAGTTGCTGGTTAGCAACGTCTGCTATAGTTTGAGATACCTTGTCAATTGTTTTAAAATCAGATATATTATAAAGCTTATCGGCGTCATCGCCGGCGCCAGTAGTTGTTCCCTTGCAGGCCGGGTTGGACATGCCATACGTACCGTCAATGCACCTCTCTTTGTCGGCTTCGCTTATCGGGGTCGACGTTCCGGGACTCATGTGTTTTGCGCAGCCTTCGCCTTTGCCCTCATAGTGCGCCTGCAGCGCTCCTTCCGGATCATTGAACATGCTATTATATACCGCCATTTCTTTTTCATATTCGCTGATCTGTTCTTGAAGCGCGGTCCAAACTTTGTGGCATTGAGTTTTTCCGGTGGAACCACCGAAGGGAGCCTGGGAACACATGGCAGTGCAGTCGAGCGGGCCAAACGCTTCGAGGTGGCCACTAGCCGATCTCTTTAAGCACTGTTCAGAAAGCTCAGCTTCAGGGTGCCACTCATACCAAACTGCTGGGTGAGGGCCCTTTGGGGTGCCTACACATTTGGCGCCATCCTTGCCGCAAACCTGATACTTGCAGCCGGCTTCGGAGAGTTGACCCTTTGCATCTTTACGATGGTGGGCCACGATGTATACATCCTGGATCGGCTCTTGCGCATAACACTTCTCTGTGCCCACATCGTACATCACAGCGAAGCCGGTACCGGTTTTGCCGGGTCCGGTGCCGGCGCCTAGCGAAACGGCGCCTGAGCCGCTCTGGAGGTCATAATCTATAGTATTGTGATCGCCCATAAGACTATACTCCTAAAACAGTCAACGCTATGGCTATATCCAGGGGAATGCGTAGGACTGCGCCTGTTCTTATGTCTGCTTCGGTGCCGTAGCCATTCCACCATGCGATCACCCACCAAAAAGACGTGTCACCATAATAGGTATAAGCTAAATTATACAAGCGGTCTCCGTATTTCCATATATGGTTATCAGTTGGCGTGGCGGCGCGCTGAGGGACTGATGGATTGTTCATAATTGGCGTATTATATTGTTCAATTTGTTTGACGTTTCGCTCTTTTCTCAGCGGTTCATAATAGTCGCTATCGTTGATAAATACTCCGGTTTTGTTGTGTCTAGGCATCTTTATTTATCTCCTTTGCCGTTCCATCGCCAACCCTTGGGATAAGTTTTAACAGTGTCGGTAGTAGGGCCACCGGGCAGAATACCGCCCACCCATGCATCTGCTGTGCGGTAGCGGTTGGCCCAGCTTTGCTGGCGCGTGGGGCCGCTAGGATCAGTTTGCGGTGTGGGACTAAGCGATGCATCGGTGGCAGCAGGTCCACTATCTATGCCCGGGTTTACAAGCAGGCCAACGGTTGCTTCCACCACGATTGACATCGCATCTGCAATAAGTCCATCAAGCATAGCTTCAACGGATCCGGGAGATGTGTCAGCCTCTTCATTAGCAGATTCGGGCGACGATTCGACTGATTCCGCAACCAAATTGTCAGCCTCATCTAGACCTTCCGTTATATTGGTTGCAGCCTGAGAAGCGGCCTCGCTGATCTCGCGAGCCATGGCGCTTTCATCGACCAAAGTAACTCCATAAGGGAACGTCTCCCCATTTGCTGTCGTGGCCGCGGCCCGATCTTTAGAGTTGTAGGTGGTACCTTTGCCAAAGACCCCATCCAGATCCCAACCCAAAGGATGTTCGTGGATAGGCTCAAAATCCAAATTTATTTCCAGCACTTTAGGCAAAATAGCTTGAAAGCCTGTAGAATTACCTTTTTCTATAACTCCGGATTCTTGCTCTATATTATGCAGAACATTGACATTGGTTATAACTCCCAGGAGACCCTCTCCGTTCATATCATAATTTTCATACATCAGTGTGGCTGCGGTCATAGGACTTGCCTTATTCTCAACACTGTTAATATTTCTTAATAAATTCATAAATTTAATCCGCACTAGAGGTGAACGCGAAATAGTTTGCGAAACGGAGTCTTCGGCTTGTTGGATATATGTTGGATATAAAAATTGCATTAATTTTTGCACCTTTCCAAGATTTTCGTAAGCCTCTCCTGTGGTGGTTGCCGGCACTTTAAATCCTAGAGTAATTTTTCTACGGGTGTTCTTAAAGATAGGAATCGGGTCGGCGCGGCCGTATACCTCTTCAGTTGTCCAATCGCTGGCGTATGTCTCAGTAAAAGTCGTAACGAAAGCTTTAAAATATACTGTAACGTCATTATCTTCCTTGGTCGCAATTCGCGTGATGCCTATTTTCATGCCCTTGTTGGCCATGCTTTCGGCAATAGGGCGGTTCAGCATTTTGCCGCCGTATCTTAGGTAATTGAATTGTTCGTAAAATTCTGACATTAGTACTCCGCGGACTGCGATTCCTGCACCCGGCCATAATGGCCGCCTGGCTCGGCAGGCGCCGACTCAGGCGCCTTGGCGGGCGCCGACTCAGGCGCCTTGGCGGGCGCAGGCTCGGGCGCGTCCGCTTCCGCGGCGGGCTTGACTGCGGCTGCAGCTTCTTTCTCTTTACGTCTCTTCTCCGCTGCTCGGGCATCGGCCTTTCTCTTTGCTTCGGCGTCGTCGCGCGCTTGGCGTACTTCTGCTAGCATCATCTCCGTCGCCGTCTGCATCTCGTCAATGGCCGCTTGCGATGCTTGGAGCAGCTCCTGACGCTCCCAATACTCGTCCCATGGTGTTCCATCTGGGCCCACGGCCACGCCATCAGCCCCATAATAGGGCACCACTATACCGGACAGGGGTCCTTCGCCAATATCGTCTCCAAGGGTACCATCAAGAAAAGCTTGAACCACGGGATTTACCTCGGAACCCTCGCTAAGGTTAGCGCTGCCATCTGTGGCTTGGCCAACAATTTTTGTATCGGCAGCGGAAGTATTTTGTTCTGCTTTGGAGCCAGCTGGCGGATCATAATCTTTGAGCTGAACGCCATAAGGAAAGAGTTGGCCCTCTTCGTTCTTAAAAACTCCAAATTGATCGTGTTCATCCCATCCTACTGGATGCTCATGAATAGGGTCGAAATCAAGAGTGATTTCAATAGCTTTAGGAAGAATAGCCTGCAGGCCTGTCTTATTGCCTTTTTCGATGACCCCTGTGTCTTCGGCCAAATTATGATCAATGCTGATGTTTGGGATAGTGCCGAGTAGACCGCTACCCTCGAAATCATACTCATCAAACATAGACGCTTCTGATAGCGCATTATTAAAAGTAAGAGTACTGCAATCACGAACGAGATTCATCACCTTTAAGCGAACAAGGGGCGACTGAACAATGGTTTGCGCTTGTGCGGGGTCCTTGTAGGTGGGATATAAAAACTGCGCCAATTGTTGGACTCTCCCTAAGTTTTCATATGCTTCGCCTTTATTTTCAGCCGGCACCACAAACGCCAGCGAAATTGTCCTCTTGGTATTTTTAAACATGTAAATGGGGTCCATGTGCCCCAACACTTGTTCGGTGGCCCAACTAGGCTTATATGCCTCAGCAAAAGTAGTAATAAATGCCTTAAAGTAAATACTTTTACCAGTCGGAACATGGGTAAATTCCAAATACATGCCCCGATCGGCCATGGAATCCGTGAATGATCGCTGCAGCGTATCCTCCTTTGTTGAGGCGTACCGTAAATAATTAAAGTTAACTGGATTCGTATAGAATTCCGACATGGAATTTCTCCTATATCTTAATTAGGTCGATCAACAATAATTATTGACCACACATTTGCGTTTTGACTTCGGCCGCAATTATCCCGGTAGCCTCGCCCTTGGTGAGAAGCTGACTAGTTTGGACCGCATCAAGAGTAATCTTGGCATCACCCACCAATTCGAACGTTTGTGTTTTAGATTCGCCCCCACCTTCCATTTTGCCGCTCATTCTTGCTTTGGTGTCTGCCGGCGCTGCCTGAACCGTAATGACGGCTTTCGTGAGGGCATCCATTGCGCCAGTGAAGGCTATCGCCTCGTCTACAGTTGTTTGATTGATTGCTGCCACAAGCTGCTTGACTTGAGCAATGGTGGCGCTCAAGTCGAGTGTGGCTAAATCGTGCATTTTATCAAATAAAGGATTGTTGGCGCCTACCGATTGTGTGATCTGCCCTCCCAAATCCGGCAGAGTTATAGTATTAGCAGATTCCAAAGCCATCTTAAGTTGCAGCATTTTCTCGGCGGGCATGCCCCGAAGGTGTTGTTTTATTGAAGCCAGCGATTCAGCTACTTTGCTAAGACCTTGACCTTTCATGCCGGCTAGAGACGTAAGAAGAAAGGTATAAGGCTCCAACATGGGCCCAACATTCGCGGCCGATTCTTCTATTTCTTCAAAAACCGCTCCTAACGCCCATAAGCCCAATAGGCCGCCTACTCCCAAGGCAAGTAGGGCGCCTCCCATGAGTGCCACGGCTCCCGCTAAAGCACTTAAGCCGGCAGCTAGCGTCAATACATCCGTGGCATTTTTAATTGTCAAGGATTTCATCAGTTCGCCCATTCCTTGCGAAACAAGCCACACGGCGCCGCCCACAAGAGCGAGGGCAGCGGCAAAAATCACCATTGCTTTCGCTGCAGGAATAGAAGCTGGCGACAAGACAGCCATAGTTTTCATCATAATGGCAATAGCGAATGTTGCTGCGATAATACCACCAACAGCAGCTTGCGCATTAAATCCCACGGCGCCGAAAGTTTTAGCCAACTCATTGAGAGAAAGAATAATCACGGCGATACCTACTCCAATACCTACCGCGGCTAGCCCTACCGCCGCAATTGCGCCAGCATATGCCCACGTAGGCCCAGTGGCGCCGAGAGCAGTTCGTCCCTGCACTCCTTGGCTTACAGATTGCTTATCCAAGGCGCCGCCGGCAAGACCAGATGAAAGCGATTGTTTCTGGCTGGCGCCGCTTTGGCCGCCTGTAAATTTTATGGATCGCATTTGAGCTGCTGAAAGTCGCGTGACAGATCCCGTTAGCTTGTCGGTGACTCCACCTTGAACAGTGGTGTCCTTAATGTTTTTCATCTGCTGGACTTGTAATGCATAATATTGCCGTTGGAGGATTGCCAAGCCGCGGGTTTTCCACGCGATACGAGCCGTGTTCAGCAGCCAGATGCCGGCAAGGATACTGCCAATTCGAACAACCGACTTGATCCCTCGCACAACTTTTCGAATCGTATCTGGGAAATCGTTCTTGAGATAGTCAATGAGCTTATCCATGCTCGTAAACATGCTAATAATCTCATCGGCGTTTGCAGCTATAGCGGCCTGGAATTGCTCCTGAACGGATTGAACTTTTTGGGATTCTTCGGCTAGCTGTGCGTACTCTTTGGCACTTTTCTGGGTGGATCCGGCAAGCAGATCAGTTCTTCCCGACATTACCAGGGCCAACTCACTTACGTCCTGAAGTCCTAGTGATTGAGCATAAAAAATCCGCTGGTAGTATGACATGTCTTTAAATGTGAGGCCCGTATCCATGATGGCATCGCGCATCATCTCAAAACGCTCAACCGGATTTGTTGCCATCATAAGATCCATGGCGTTAACCATATTTCCGCCAATCGCCGCATTAAGCTTGCCGGCAGTGGTAGCGGCGCCTTCAAAAGTATCAGCCACGTCTGTCATCTGCTTAAGTTTACCGATCTCCATGCCTGTGAGCTTGGCTTGGACCTGCAGTTCTTTGAAGATTTGCTTGCCTTCGCCTCCCCACTTGGCCATTTGATTACCGCTCGCAGCAAAATTGGCAGCTACCTCTGCGGGCGCCATTCCAATTTCTTGTGCAAAAGTGAAAAGATCTCTATTGGCTGCTTCGAGAGCTGGGCCCTGAAGGCCAAGTATCTTGGTCTGGATCTGGATCATCTTAGCAGACGTTTCAGATGCAACTCCATAGTTTTCGAGAATAGCAGTTGTATCTTGCAAAGATTGGCGCTGCTGCTCCGACATCATCGTAAAATCAGTAACATTTGTAAAGAGAGCTTTTGCCGCCTTGCTGGCCTCTTCCATAGAAACGCCATACTGTAACGTAGATCTATAGGTATTGGTCATGCTGCGCGAAAACTCTTCGCTGGCGCCAGTCGTCTTTTCAAATTCTAGCTCTGCGTTAGCCAATCCAAGAACCATATTAAAGATGTTGTTAACAAAGCTTCCAATAATACCAAACACAGTACCAGACGCAAAATTAATGATGCTGGCGGTGCCTCCTTGAACTGCTTTGACAAATTTGCCCATCATGCCGGCGGCGTCGACACCTGAGAACACCTGAAAAGCTTTACCGAGAGAGTCGCCTAATTGTCCGGCGGCTGCGGCGCCTTCTTCGGCACTAGCCACAAATTTCTTCTGGATGCCAAGGAGGGCCTTTTCTGTTTCTACTCTTTTTTCAGATTGTTTTTTTAGTGCAATATACTGCTCTAAAGTCAGCTCGCCCGATTTAACTTCGGCGTCCATAAGCCGTTGAAGCTCTTGTTCAACCTCAATTCGTTGCATTCGAATTGTGGCATTAGCGCGGAGTCCGACGCCTTCGTCTTGATATTGCTTCAGAAGCTTTTGAGACAAGTCGACTCTTTCTTTTGCATAAGCCACGCTTGTTCTTAAAAGCTCTATCTGAGCTTCAAGCCCTTGGATGGTGGCTTTGAGTCTTTTTTGGCGCTCAGGATCCGAATCTGTGCGCTCGATCTCTTCGTTGATTTCTTTAATCTGCTCTCTAAGCAGGCGTTCTTGTTCTAAACGAGTTAGGATGTCATCAGCCACAAGTATTTCCTCTCTAAAAGTCGTCTATACTAAATAGTTTTATATAGAAAAAGGCAAAGTTTTCACTTTGCCTGTTCTTTGATTCAAGATCTTATAATTTAGGTTTTCGAGGACCGTTATAGGGAGTTAAAGTTTGAGATGACTGGCTGCCGCTGTTCTTTCCTTCCTCTATGGCATCCTTTTCAGTCTTAAGCTGCTTAATCAAGCGCTCCAAAAACCACTTACGCAAGCCTACCGGGAGATTATATGCTTCCATAAAAGACCAGCCTCCCGAATATTTCAGATAAAAGAACTGCTCATACACATTCTCCATATAGTTATCGCTTAGGCCAAAAAAAGTCCGCAGTCAGCGGGACCTCCATTTCCTGCGTAAAATCACACTCTGCACAAGTAAATGTTTCTGCGAGTTCTACATTTGGCGTTGCTACACGGTGGGCGAACCGTAAGTGACGAGAATCCATTGAGGGCATATTTTCGATTAAATACTTTCTAGCTGCTCCAGAAGAATCTCCATTAACAGCCACTATAATACTGGCCAATTGGGTGGTAACGTTGTTTTCCACTCCTTTAGTCTTTCCTTTGCGGCTGGTGGCATATTCAATAACTCTCTTTTCGTCCATTCCTGTTAAAAGCTTAAACGTAACATTAACTTTTGTCATAGGAAGCTCTACTTCAAAGGTGCCGTCTCCATGATCCACAACCTCTAAATTATCCGAAGCCTCTCCTTCGTGAGATTTCGCTTCGATTAAATTAAACGAATATTCTTGAGTAGCATCACACGCGGGGCATGCCACCTTTGTTTCATATTCTGCGCCGTATGCTGCAATGCGCGCAGCAATAACTATTGCATTTCTGTCTCCAGTGAGCAAGTAATCGGCATTGATACTTTTATCAACGATTAAGTTCTGAATGACCCGATCAAGTGCGACTCCCTTCTTTAATAATGCCCGGGAGGTCAAAATATCCTCTTCTTTGGCAGTCATATGTTTGATCTCGATAGTATCCGCGTTGTGGAGCGGGTGAGTTTCAACATAATACTTGCCCCGAGAGGGCAGTTCTACAAAAGTCGTGGGAACAACAAAAGAAAAGGAGCCGCCCTGATCGTTTGTGTTTTGCGTCGGAGGAGTACCGGCGCCCGTGTTAATGTCTTGTGTTCCCCCAAGACGATCTCTATTTCGTGACAATATACACCTCGTTTGTTAGTTGTCTTTTTTAAATTTATCTACTCATCTTTAATGGTGTCGAAGCGAGTCTCGGCACTGTCGCCGGCACCGACCATCGTGGCCCAGTCATACTTAAGCGTCATGCTCAGCTCTGTCAAATCATCGCCACCATATTCTAAATCACCAAACTTAAATTCTGTGATGAAGGCATTATGAAGAGTCCAGGTCTCAATTGAGCCTCCGTCTCCATCAAGTTGTGTAATCACAACGGTGCCTAAAGCTCCTGCAGCAGAAGATTTCGTCATAGTAGTAAACGACGAATCATCGTCAGGAATTCCATATTTAGCTGCGGCCATAATCGCACCAAACGCATCCGCAACATCGGGGCTAGTGGGATCAACTAACGTAATTGTTACATCTTGCCACGTAACTGTTCCCGGATAATAAAAAGTGTGATTTAAATACTTATGCTCTGCCGCGGCAACCTGAAAAGATGGCTTCGTGGCTGTCTTTGCAAACCACACAGTAGAACCATCTGCCTCAGTCCCGGTGAGGCCCGTAATAGACACTTTAAATCTAAATTTTCTTTTGGGATCTTTGATGGGGGTCGTAGTATCAGCGAAGTTTTTACTCCAAAAATCAGACATATTCTAGGTTCTCCTTGTTCATTATTAAATAGTCTTGGAACTTATTTTTAGTCATCGAATGATGCTCCGGTGGACATAATCACAAAGTCAATCGCGATGTACTCAATTGCTCTTGTGGGCTTGACCATAATCTTCGCATATAAAATGTTCTGATCAATAAGATCGGGGGTCGTAGTGCTATCATCTAAAATCAGACGATAATCAGAGATACCATACGCAGTCTTGGTGTTGGCCAACAGCGGGTCAATTAAGGCCTTAAAGTTGATCCACGTGGCTGCGGTGTTCTGCTCAAACAACACCTGATTAGAAAGAATGGAAATCTGCTTCTTGAGATAGATAACGAGTCTTCTGACATTGATGCGGTCAAGAGCCGACAGCTTCTCCTGGAGCGTCTTTTGTCCAAATACCACAATTCCAGTAGATGGGAAGGACGCAATCGGATTAATTCTGCTCTCGTATAGGGTATCGCGGTCCGTCGAAGTAAGCTTCTCTGTCACATTGGTAATGGGGATTCCAGCGGCGCCATCCGAGAGGCCTCCTCGATTAAAGCCTGCAGGAGCAAACCAAACCTGAGTGGAAGCTTCAGAGCTAGCGAAAACACCCATCATAGCCACACTAGGCGGCACCCACAAAAGGCGTCCTGTGTTAGAATCACGTGTCTGGACCCATGGGTAGAAAGTACAACCATAACTAGAGTCAATTCTACGGTCTCTCAAGTCATTAGCAGCATTGGTCGGAGTTGTTCCGATACGCTGGTCCTTAGAGTTGTAGTATGCCTCTGCGGATGGAATGTATACATTCGCGAGATCAATAACTGCCATCGCATCGCCGCGATCGGCACATACGTTAATCATGTGTTCTGTCAGCGAATTAACAGTTAAGCCAGGGGCTGCCAATAAATTCATATTGAGAGTTTCTGGATCCGCCACAATGTCAATGGCCCTCTTATAAGTCGCGTAGGCGTAAGAATTGTCCTCGCTTACACTAGTAATATCGGTCATTCCCTTGTTGTAGAGAGGATCGGGCTTCAAGATATCAAAGCCATCGGCGCCGCCCCAGAAAGGTGCAGTAAATTGGTTATATCCCGAATTCAACAGGGTCTCATAAGACGTGCTACCCACGGAAATTCCTCCTGCGCGCGATCCTGACCTATAGAAATAAGCGCTGTTCGCATCCTGCGCAATGTCATCCATAGAGAAGACATAAGTCCACGAATCAACTCCGGTAACAGAGTTTTTGGCCGGGGTTTGGCCGGCAACCGGATCATCTACAAAGTCAGAATACAAAAGGCGATGCATGTCTGCGTAGCTGGTTCCAGCAACCGACGACGAGACCGTGCGTGTATTCATAAAGCCCCAATAAGCCTTCTTGGGATCTGAGAAGTTTCCATGGGAGGCGGACTCGCGAAGGCGATCTACTGGGAAGTAGAGCGAAGCCGTAAGTCCACGCTGAACCGGGTCGGCATCGCCGAGGGTGAGGAGGCAGTGGCCACCACTAATGAATGAATTGGCTCCGAGGCCGGTGCCGGCGGGCGCGGGCTTGGGGAGGGTGACCTGCAGGCCTCGCTGGTTGCTGTTGGGTATACCTCCGGAAGTAATTAAGAACTTGGTGGTAGAGGTCCCTGCGCTAGGCCCGGAAGAAGATAAGATGGGGGTAAACCCAGGAGGTCCGAAATATCCGAAAGGAAGCAGGCGCGAATCGCTAGCTCCTACTTCCACATCCTCGTTCAGTTCGACATATACGTAAGCAGACTTATTATCATAATCTCCGTAATACTTAACACGTCGATTTGTGGCATCCCACTTAGCATACTTGTCTCCAATCTTTCGTGCAATGAAATTCTCGGAAGACGGATCCAATGTACAGTTATCAAATCTCTCAACTATTTGTGGATCTGCGTCAGTATCAAGCAACTGTCGCAACACTACTGAGAATGTGCCATAATCGCTAGTGGTACTCGTCGATGCGCGCACTTTTGTAATTGAGACTTTAAGGTTCTTCTGTATCCACGCGCCATGGCCTCTTCCTTTAAGACGGAAAAGCTTTGCCATTTGGGCCGGCTTATATGTTCCATAGTCACCAGAAAGATCCTGACCAATAAACCAGCCGGCCGCGGCCTCACGTGAAGGCTGCGATTTCATATTGTGAGGGCCCGTGGCCGTGGTACCGCTGAGGGCAATTCCATAAATAACGCCATGCATGGGTTGGCTGGCCAACGAAGTGGTACCAGAAATCATGTAGTTGCGTACATTATCTTCGAAAGATTCCCCTACCCAAATATGATCCTGAGTTCCGTAAAAGGTTCCGGAGGCATTCAAAAGCTGTGGGTTTGTATTAAACTTGCGTCGGATGAATGTGTCCTGATCGTCTTGGAATCCGAATTGAATAGTGTGCTGGGCTTGGCTCGAATCGGTGTAGATGGCTGTAAAAACACCATTGGTGTCGGAGCCAATGGCACACGTTGTGCCTTTCCATGCACTTCCGATACGGGCGCCGCGCATAGTACCAGTGAGCATAATCGATCCGCTGTTCATGTACCAAATTGCAGCCAAAATACCGGCGGATCCACCACCGCAAGGCTCGCCCCCGGGCGTGACCATCTCGGGAGGATCATACATATTGTTAGTACTTCCGGAAGGAAAGACCCAGAGACCATAAGCCCCTCCTACGGTTATATCCGTAGAATCTTGGGCTCCTAAGTTGTTTGTAGTTTTCCAGCCTGCGGCTGCATCTCCTCCAGCAGCAGAGCCAACAGATGTCTGCTCTCCGAGAAGGCGAATATAAGTAACTGGCGCAACGTTTGCGTGCAAGAAAGCTTTGGCGGCATAAGTGCCATACATTGGCGATTGATAATTACCATCGCGATATACATCACCGCCGGCGCGTCCAGGCACCGTGTCGCCAAAAACATCAATAAAATCAGCAAATGACTGCACAACGGTGGGGGTCATAGCCAATCCTTTTCCGGATCTGCCGATAATGACAGGGCCGATAGCGGCGGGGGTGGCTGGGCGTTCCGAATTGTCTATTTCATTAATAAACACTCCAGGAGATACAAATTTAAAACTACTTACGGACATATTAGGGTTCCTCTTTTAAAAAACGAACGAATTGAGTTCGCAATCATACTTTAAATAGTATTTTCCAATTCAAAAGGCTCCCCTTAACTTAATAAAAGCAATTTTTCAGTTCAGGAAGTAATATTAAAATATCCTTCCTCATCTGGGTTTACAATTCCTTCTTGCGGATACATTATTTCAATGATGTTTTCATCTACTCTCACAATGTTTCTGTCATCGTTTTTTCCCTCGCCGATCAGGTATCCTAATATTCTAATTGTGATCTCTGAGGAAAACGATCGCAGATCTTCTCCCATATTGGCCACATTATTGTTATGAGTAAAGCCCTGATCGATGAATCCTTCATATAAATGGCCATTTCGACGCAGCAAGAATCCATTAATCTGTCCTGTGCGAGTCATAAATGGCGCTAGCAGATCATTCATTTGTTGTTGAAATTCTGTCTTAATTACTATCTTGTAGTCGATATTAACATAGATAGGAATAGGAATGCTCAAGGTTTTAATGACTATTCTCTTGTTAACTCGCTTAGACCAATTCTGTTCGGTTCCTGAAGTGTTAGTACGTGTACCAATTGCTACTGCTGCATTTCGCGTCTTGTTCTCCACAATTTTCTTGGCGATAACCCAGCGCCCAGTGCGGCCATTCTTCCTGTCTGAGTAGATCTGGGCCTGAAAGCCTCCTTTGCGAGCTGGATCTTTAGCGATGCCAGTTCGTTCCACACTAACAAACGGAAGTTTAAGTGCGCCACCATCGTCGCGCAAATCTTTATTGTGTTTAATCTGATATGCTCTCTCGGGCGCCTGCCATAAAACCGGCACATGAGAAAATCCCTCATTAGAATCTGCGCTTAAACGCAAATCCGTTATCCATTCCACAATGGCGCTGTCTATATTTTCTATATCGGAGGCCAATAGGCCAATCTCTGAGAGCTGTAAATCAACCCCCGGCGGTATCATTGCAAAATCAAAATCATCAGGTAGCATCAAATAGTCCCTTCCTTGCTCGTCTACATCTCGCAGAAATCTCAAAACCATGCTCAACTTGACCAAAAAGTTTTTTCTGCTCTGATAGTTTAACTATCTCGTAATAATATTCTCCGTACAAAACAAAATCACCTTCTCGAACATATAGGTCTTGATCTTCCTCTAAACGGCGCTTATGAAAGTGAATATTGATTTCCCATGTTTTATCAAGGCCTCCACTTTCCATATATTCCGTAGAATAGTCAGTAAACTCCACCAACGCATAAACGCGCACCGGAGGCAAATAAGTTTTATCGATCGCCTCTCCGTACAGAGGGTGAAAATCAGTAGTCTGGAGATCTATCGGATAATACAAGATTTGTTGGCCGATGATCTTTTCAATCAGCTCATCATTAACTTGTTTTACTAAATCTCGTTCTTTCTTCCCGAAAAACAAGGGAGGGGGCGGTGCAGGAGGCCTCTTCCATTCATTATCAGACATATCTCAATTACCCCACAAATATTGGCAGTGGAGCATTTTTAAGCGCAGCGACTGCAGCGTCCGACATCTCCGCATCGTTCTTGGCCAGTTCCTTATAAATAACGGTATCGAGAATCTCCACCAACTTAGTTCGAAGATCTTCTTGTTCTTCTTTTGCCTGTGATAGCAGCTCTGAATGGTTTAAAGTTACAGACTCGCCAGGAATAGGCATTGTGGTGAATTTGCCTCTAATTTGCCCCAACATCTCTTTACACAAAGCTAGCGCATATTTTCTGATCCACTGCTTGCCCATAGAATTGATGTTTTCATAGGGAATGTTGCTATAAGGCAGCGTATTCATATTATTAACGCCGAGCATCCCTTCGTCATACCTTTCATTTACCTCCCACGGGCTTTGATCGATATAAAACTGAATCCATACACGATCTAGGTCATCGAAGCCCCACGAACTGGGATCGGGAAAGAGCCTCAAGAAGTTGTCTTTGATCTCATAAGAATAATGAGAGGTTCTGGTGTAAATGGAATCTTCGTACATAATTGCTTGCATTTTGTTCTGCCATGTGGGAATGATTTCGAATGTTGAATCATCTGCAAACTGCCCATAAGTGGAAAGATTACCCACCACACCAACACCGCCATAATAGCCATAAAAGCGCCACATTGCCCGCGGAGAGCGATAAAAAACTCTGGTTACAAAAACCCTTTGATTGTCATCTATCTTGCCTTCAAACGGCACAGCAACGCCCGCATCATCTTTACCGGTGCTGGAGGCGGTTTCAATAATTGTCTGCAAATCATAATCTTGCTGACTGGTTACGACACCAAAAGAAGCCGAATAAATACGATTAGTGCCCCCGAAGCCGCTGACCGTCGCGACGGCATCTCCAATTTTGCGGGCCTGTGCATATTGAAAACGCGGATAGCGTAATTCGATGTTTGAACCGCTTAAAGCGTCTCCCTCTATTAATTGCCCCTTTTCATTAAAAGAGCCGGTGCTCGATCCTAAAGAATCTGCCAAGCTATTCTTTCCTTGGTGAAGATTAATGATATAAGAATATTCTAAACATGCCTCTTCATATGCTGCATATACATTGGCTGGGGTTAACTCAATATCAACTACATCGCCGCCTAATTTCTTATATACATAATTTACCTGGAGCGAGGCGCCAGTCAGGAAACCTTGGGATCCCGTATAGGCTCCGATTGGCACAGCAGCAGTTACTTTTGCTGCGCTTCCCGTAGAAGTAAGTATAACTGTGCTGGTTTCAGATATAGGCGCTAATTGAGTGGGCATACATCGACTCTCCTATCGTTGTGTTCACATACAAGGTAATTAGTTTTCATAATATAAAAACCCCTGTCATACAACAAGGGTCGTTTATATTCTCTGCATTAAATGACTAACTATCTATCACTTTTTGCTTTTTTCTTTTGGGGCTTTGGCTTTTTTCTTAACAGGGGGGGCCTTTCGCACCTTGCGAGGGGCCTCTTCTGCGACGGGTTCAAGCTCGGGCTCTGAGGCCTCTTCCGCCACTTGGGGCTTAGGTGCTTCTGCTGCAGCTTCGGCTGCGGCGCGCGCTCGTTCGCGATCGCGGAGTTTAAACCATAATCTTCTTCTTGGATTTGCCATTACAATCCTCCTTTGGCTATAATAAATAGTATTATCCACTCAAAAACGGAAAATCTCAAAAATTTACCGAGGAAAAAATTTAGCAGATCGCCATTTTCAAAAAACAAAACCCCTGCCACAAAACTGTGACAGGGGAAATGTTTTTGGGAGTTAATCTATTGATTAATTGCCCGACTCACCCATGAGTCCGCGAATTACGACTAAGCCGTAAAGGTCAGGACGAACCATCTTCTTGGCATAACGAGTCATGACTCCCTTACGGGGCACGAAGTCCTCTGGTCCAAAGATAGTGGGTGTGGTCTGCAGTGGCACATAAGGTGCGTACACATAGCCGCTCTCAAGGAAGCTGCTACCGCGGCGACCAACAAGAATAACGTTACGAAGGAAATAAGGATCCACGATAACGTCGAACTTCTTGGAAAGGCTACCAACCTTAACCGCACCGACAGTACCTCTATCATCATCGGCGGTCACGCTTGCGCGGAAACCAGCGGTGAACTCAAGGATGTTGGCAACTTCAGGCGAAACCACGATGAAGTTAGCACCTCCTCGGAGGGTCTTGCGGTGAATCTGAGCAGAAACATCGTTGATTGTCTCAGCAAGAGTCTCATACCACTCGCTCACTGTACCTGTGAAGTCAGGAGCAGCAGAGCTAGCACCAATCTCCACACCTGTTTCGCGGTTAACGAAAAGACCGGGAGAACGAGACCAGTAATATGTTGCAGCAGTTGCACCATTTACAAGGTCAGCAAGGATCTCGCGATCAATCTCAAGAGCAATCTGCTCAGAGAGAATACTGGTAAGCTCGACTTCAGCATCAAGGTTGTGGTAAGCGTTAAGATCTTGTCCTAACTCAGGAGTCCACTTAGCCTTGAGCTTCTTGGTGACAGCGGTGATGGCCACGGAGTCAACCTTGATGTCAATCTCTGGAATCGACTTCTCGTTCTCCAAGCCCCACTCAGCCTGACCGATGACAGAACCAAGGGCTCCACCAGCAACCAGATCATCAGTCTGTGCCCAGGAAAGAGTGGTGGTGGATGCACTGATACCAGACAAGCATGCACGAGCCAAGTCAAGACCACCAGCGGCATGAGCACCATCAGCACCAAGACCAACGAACGTGAGCTGGACGTATGGCGTTGTGGACGCACTGACTTCGCGAGTCAATCTGCGGACAATACGCGCTTTTGCGGTTCCAGCGGCATTTTGGAGAACGCCGTTACCAGAAGAACTGGATACGTTGAGAGACTGAGGGCCATCAAGGTTAACCTGATCAAGTCCGGACTTAAGAACGCGGATAGTAGCAACGGTAGTAGAACCTGAAACAAGATCGCCATCCCAGCGAACTTCTGTCATCAGGCCAGCGCCGTCTGTATCAACATCACCGTACTCACCGTGATAGCCGGCGAGAGGAGTAATGGTAATCGCGTTACCGAGAGCCGATCCTGTTGGAGACGAATAACCGTTGTTAAGGTTATAAGGACCACCAGCGAGACCAACGCCGTACTCATCCAAGTCCACACCGCCCGTTACCTGGGCGCCTACCACTCCACCACCGTGAAGCGAACCCGACCACTTGTAGCCAAGGCGGGAGTACATATCATCAGTACCCTGTCCGTTATCCCGGCTGACTGTGAAGTCGAGGAAAAAGATGAGTCCACTGGGTAAACTCATCGGCTGAACGCTAACGAGATCGTTAGCAATTAAGCCTGCGAAAACACGACGAACGATGGGAAATGCAACAGCTGCAAAACCTTCGACATCGCCACCAGCCATGGTGGATGCCTCGCGGAGAAGCTCTTTGGCCTGATTCTCTAAAAGACGGGCCATTCCCTGCTTCTTGCGGTCATCTGTGAGACCCTCTAAGAGTCCTGTGCGCTCCCACTTCGTAAGAAGTGCGTGACCTTCGGCGCGCATATCGCGATTAATGATACCTTCTGTTAATCGGTCTACGATACTAGCCATAATTTAATACCTCCTATAATTGTATTATTATTTATTGATTCCTGCTAGCCGACACATCCGCTCAGCGAATGGATCGGTTTGTGGCGTCTCATGACGAGACGCTCGAATCACAGACGTTGGACGGCTAATAGCTTCGCTTAGCGATTTTGGTCCGCGCTTGGGCGCTGACTCCACTGTGCTTTCAAGCGTATTATATATTGTCTTTGCTTCTGTGACTGAATCGGCTCTTGAAATCGCTTCGACAATTCTACTTTTCTGTCGCTCATTTAAGGAGGTATTTCTTAATACCCGATTCGTATAAAGCAAGCGAGCATTCGAGAGATTTACAGTTTGTAAGGTCTCCTTCAGCTCAGTTGTTACTTGCTCATATTGTGTAAGCCGCTTGGTGAGTTGTTTATTCTCGAAAACTAACTCCTCTTGTGCTTGTTTCAAAACTTTCATATCTTCCTCGACATCAGTGCTTCTGCGTCGAGCAAATTCCTTTTCCATTTCCCATTTCTGGTCTTCAGAAGAGCGGCCGGCCCAGCCAGAAAGGCTAGCCTGCATATCGACCGTCAGTTTTTCAACGAGATCGTCAATCAGCTCTTCGGAGATCTCAATGTCTCCATCTTCGTCATCATTTTCGCTAATGGAGCCGGCTCCCGCTCCTTTGCGGCCGAGAGCAGCAACAGCAGACGCTTCTGCGGCGCCAACACCAGCGCTATTATTGCTGGCGACACCGCTTTCATTGTCTTCTTCCTCATCGAACTGGCCGGCTGCAGGGGCATCAGAAGGATTGTCTTCTTCGAGCATATCTGCCAGCTCATCTTCATCAAATGTAAGCTCTTCATCAATTTCCGACTGCATCTCTTGAATCGATTCGCGGAGTGCACTAAGATCGAGAGTAACTTCGACATCTTCGCCTTCTCCGGGGACATTTTTAAGGTTTGCTCCTTGCATTTTGCTTACATCATCGGTGGCCGCGAAGGGAACATCTTCTATATCTTCTTCAATTGGATCGTCAGGGGCCATTTCGGTGCCCATGGGATCTGCTGCCATGGGATCTGCGGCCATAGGGTCAGCTGCCATGGGGTCAGCGGCCGCATCCAAGGCGCCCAGCTCGTCTTGTTCAAGGAGAGCCTCAAGGGTCTGCTTTACTTCTTCAGAATATTTGTCAACAATCTTTGTTTCGGCGTGCTTAAGAGCCGCCTCGCGAAGAGCGTTAGCATCCACAATGGCTTCTTTTAATAAACTAGACATATAAATCTCCTATAAAAATAGTTTTTCAAAATAAATAGTACTTTAGGCTCGCAAAAGAAGGAATTTATGAGCCAACTTTGCCTATAAGCCACCAATTCTCGCCATCAGACTGGACAGTGCGTGTGGCATAATTATTTTTTACAGCCAATTGAGCCTGAAAGTCAATTAGACCTTCTTTTACTTCTATTTTTAAACCATGAGAGTTCAGCTTATATCTATTGCTGTTAATTTTCTTGATGATTAATATTCTGCCCTCGTTATTGCAGGCAGGAGGCAATATAACCGTAACAGGAGCGGCACTGGTGTCGGTCAATATTGTATAGTCGCTTGGTTGGACTTCATATTTCTTCTCTGTGGTGGTGACAATGTTCATCACCACGGATCCCTCCATGGCAATCCCGCGCGCGACCTTCAGAGATTCCGTTATAGTCTCGCCACCAACGTTTAACACTCCCTCTTGCGCATCGTATGTTAAACTTGTAGAAGATTGAAATCCTTTCTTGTTTTTAAACTGAATGCTCCCAGGAGGGCCGGCCGGTTGTGGCAATTTAGCTCGTAAATATGAGTCACACAGATTTGCGAAAGTTGTGTTATAGGTAGCTCCCCGAGATTCGTCAAATACAAGCAGCGTATCACTATCGCTAAGATTTTGGCCGTCAGTTGTAATACTTAAACAGCTTTTAGGATCCACCATTAGCCTTTTAGAGCGCATTGAGAGACCGCTGTGTGCATGCAAGCTTATATCAAGGCCCTTTTGAGTACTCTTGATGCCCTCGTTCCCTCTTACTTGAAGGGCTCCTCTCACATCTGTTAGTCCATTTCCGTGCTCAATAACATTGGCACTCAATTTTCCACTAAAGCGATCAGGAGGGAGCGTATGGAGGCCTGCAGCCGATCCTTCTAAATATTGAGCTTTAATCTTATTAGTATGAAGGGCGCCCTCTGTGTACACCAAGTCAAACTGAGCCGTGGCGCTCGTGCCATTGTCATAAGTTAGTACGGATCCCGATCGGGCGCCCTCAATGTGAGTAATTGCTACATCTTTCATGGTAGCACAAGGGCTTTGAGCGTCTGTATCATAGAACACGCTAGCACTGATCGTATTTTTAAATACTTTTATGCCGTCTATTTCTTGATCTGCATACTGATCGACAGAACCTTGAACGGCGCCTTTTAAAATATTATATGCCATATCATACCTCGTATATAATTAGAACTTTTATGGGTTATATATCATAATTTTAAAAAAAGAGGATGCCCCCCAAACGAGGGGCATCCAAAAATAGAGCACAAGCTCCAAAGATTTGTAATATATCTTAGAAGATTGACCAGGATCCAGAGACCATGTAGACTAAGCTGATAGCACCATATGGCGACTCAAGAACGATTGAACTTTCGTTATCAATCTTGTGAGCACCAGAGGCGGCGATAGTAACTGTTCTAGTTCCATCAACACCGGGGCCGGCCTTGAAGTAATATGTATCACCTACAGTTGGGGCTGGAGCTTGTGGAAGACCAAGAGTAATCGCACCTGCAAGAGTTCCAGTCAAATAGTTCCAACCTTCACTCAACTGCTCGCCGTTCACGATTGCGTTTGGTGTGCCACCAGCGTCAGTGCGAAGAACACCATTAACTGCTGTGAGACCAGCACCAGCCATCTTGGCTGCGAGGCCCGCAACGGTGATCTTGGACTGGCCAGAGCCACCAGCGACATCATCAAGAGCTAACAAGTCCATACCATCAATGCCAGAACCAGTAAGAGCGGTACTAAGCGTAGAGATATCCATCTTGATAAGACCCGAAGTAGAATCAAGACCATAGACCTTGCTTCCGCCACCGACTAGAGCAGCTGCAAAATCAGAAACGCTTTCCTTGCGGGAGCCATTGCTGTCATTTGCGTCAATGATAGCGATACTATCAGCAGCCACATCAACAGCAGCAGCACTCAAGCTATCAAGATCAACAGCAAGGTCAGAAACAGCTGCGGAGCCGTTGAAAGACGTCATTGCAAGACCAGAGTTAGATGCTTTTGAAAGAGCATTCGTAAGTGTCGCAGTTAAAGTAGGGGAACTTGAACCTCCGATGGTGAGAACATCGTTAGTATGTGTCAGAGTGACATCTCCACTATCGAAGTTAATAACACCGCCAGAAGCAAGGAAAAGATCACTCCAAGCAGTTCCAGCAACACCCAGCGCAGCTTGATCATCGGAAGCCGGCTTGACGTTAGCGCCAGCAGCACTTAAAATAATGTCAGCCGAACTAACAACACTGATATCAGTACCGTCACCAGTGATATAATCACCAGCGTCACCAAAGGCTAGCCTGTGGTCAGCTGTAACAACCGCAGTATTACTTGCGTTAGCATGAGTCAGTGTCCACGGCTGATCGCTACCCACTTTAAAGATAGCAGCGTTGGACAAGAGATCCAAGTCATCACCGATAACAGCGCTCTTAGCAACCGAAAGTCCACCATCAGTCTGTAAAGAACCGTCAGTAGTAGAAGTTGCTTCCGTTGTATCATCAGTTTTGATGATGCCACCGGCTGTAATTGTGCTTGAAGCATCTATAGCACCATTAATGTCAACTGTGGTAGCATTAATCTCAATCTCAGTATCTGCAACGAGGTCAAGAACGCCATCAGATGATTGAAAGATATAGGTTCCGTCATCGCCGAACTGAAGTTGGCGTGTGGAATTCAAAAGAAGACCTGTATCTGCAACGTGAGTTAAAGTAACGTCTTTGTCCACACCAAAGTTAACGACAGCCGCATCCGAAGAGAACACGAAATCGTCGGCGCACGTTATGTCGCCGTTGTGATCTGGACCACCGCCAGATGCACTAATATTACCCGATACAACGAGGTTCCCGCTAAGGACTCGTGTACCAACTGAAAATTTATAAGCCATTTATAAAACCCTCCATATTATAGTTTTTTATTTGGTTATAGGATAAATGCGGATGCACCTATCCATATTTAAGAGCAACACAGAGTGCGCCCTTACCTATAAATAGTATTTTTGCTGCTCTCGGATATGCTTTTTTGGTGACCGATCACAACACAGTGGTCCTTTTAACACATTCTATACAAAACTAGAATATTCTATAGGATCCGGACACCACATAACATAGCGATACGGCACCAAATGGCGATTGGATAGAAATATTTTGTTCTCCGTCAATAGTGTGATCTTGAAAGCCCTCTACCACTAGCGTTCTCGTACCGTCAACACCATCAGGAGCCTTTACGTATATGACGTCTCCCACGCTCGGACTGGAGGGCGTAGTCCATGTGCGAGCAGCAGTAAATGTTGCTGAACCATAGTTAAAGCCGGGCCGTAAATTTCCATTTTCGTTTCCAATAGAATAAACGTTTAAGCTTGAGTCTCCACCTGAACTAGTGATCCCTGTTAGCCGGCTGCCGTCCCCTTCAAAAAAAGACGCAGAGACTCCAATGGATGCGCTAAGTTCGCCAGTGATCGCCAGCGTGTCGCCATCAAATGTTAAATTAGATTCACACGTAAGGGTGTTGGCGTCACCGTCCACATTGGTAATTATGGCATTGTTAGTTGCGTTGGACACACGCGGAACATTAATAACAGAAGCGCCATCAGAGGTGCTTAAGTTTCCCGAAACTATATTTCCTACAACAAGCTCGCCAGGAATATAATTCTGAGCGGCAATTACGTTTCCGCTTAGTGCGTTGTATGCCATGCAATGGTGCCTCCTATATTATAATTAGAAGACGAACCAATTGGTACCATTAGAATAAAGGCTAATTGCTGGATATGAACCGGTAAGGATGTATTTATCGATCATATCGATATGGAATCCGGTCGCCGAACCTGTAACAGTGATGCTGCCTGTTCCTCTGTTTCTCATCTCGTCCTTAATGATCAGAAGACGGCCAGTGTTGGAGCCAGATGGCTTAGGAATTCTGATGGTTACATCATTTGCCTGAACGACTCCAATTATATACTCAGCAGACTTAACTGTATGTACTGTTCCGGTGACCTGATAGTAATAACCACCAAAGCCGCGCACACGCACAGATTCATCGTGGGCTGACGCACTTAAAATATAAGTAGATGTGCCCCATCCAGTCTTAGTTACTGTTAAACTACCTGTTCGTATATGAACATCGTCATTGGTGTTACCAAAATAGGTTGATCCCGTGGCGCCAATAACAGTTATGTCCTCGTAATGAAAACTGCTAGCAGAAATTGCACCCTTAACACGGAGTGTGCCTGTCAAATGTAAAGTGTGCCCAGGAGATCCTATGCCACTATGAGAGCTAGTATAATACGTTAAATGTGCAGAACCTGTAGTATGTCCGCCACCTGATGCCGTAACAAACTGAAGCGAGTAGGCTGGGCCGGCAGATCCAGATCCGCCATCACCACCGCTGTCTGCGCAATCAACATATGCCCATCCGAACCTAGCCATTTGGATAAGCTCCGATCAACTTTGTATACAAAAATTTTATGCTTTGGGGCATTGAGGGTCTCCTTAGAATGTGCTGCATGCAGCATAACATCTGACGTCTGCTGTTGTGCCGACAAAGGCGACTCGATCAACTCCCGCTATCTCCCAAGTTACCATTTCTCGCATCGCGGCAGTTTGAGAGCCTTCGGCGGTGCCACTATCTGCCACTGTGATGGTAATAGGGGTTCCATCAACTCCAGTCTCCACACCGAGTGTGTTAAGGGGCGCCCACTTACCAAATGCATGGTTGTAGCCGTATACTGTGACAGTTAAATTTGTACTGTTATTCTTGTCTATCAGCAAAACATGCAAATATCTTTGATTTTCGGTGGAATATCCGTCGTATTGAGGGTTGGCCGAATCTAAGTCGGTCACCGCAACAACATCTATTTCTACACCTTGGGTTTGGATTAAGCTTTTTGGACCCCTAGTTCGGCCCCAACTCTTATATGCAAAACTACTCGCCATTATAAAACTCCTAAATTTTAACTATCACAAATAAATAGTCACTTATTTTTTCTATTGCGTCTTTCTTGTGCTCTTTGCCGTTTTCTTTGTTCTCTCAATCGAAGTCGCTGAGCTTTAAGGCGTTTTTCTTTTTTAGCCTCAGATGGCTTTTTATAATAACGCCTATCGCGTACTTGTTCTACTATCTTTTCTTTCTTAGTTTTCTTAATAAATCTTCTAATCATCTTCTCAACGTTGTTACCGCACTGTCTAATGTGAACCGTAACGTTAGCATTCTTTTTCATTTCATTGCCTTCCAAACTTGCGAAGCACCACCGATGAGAGAACTAATATCTACTCCTCCATCATCCGGATTCCCTAAATCAACGGAGCCTCCTTTAGGGCTAGAGGCCTCGCGACGGCTCATAGGAGCGGTATTTTCAAACAAATCAACTCCGTTATATGCATCATTTCCAATAGAGTCCATTAGTTTTCGTCTATGTTCTCGGAGCTTCTGTCGTGAATCATCGGCATGCCTTTGCATTTTCTGATCTTCATTAAATAGTTTGCGAGGAGGTTTTTGCTGTGCTTCGACAACAAGATTTCCTTGCATGCCTTTAGCCACTTCGGCTACGACATTTGATAGGAGCCCTTCTTCGATGAGAACTTCATGAATGCACTCTTTAACGAGCGGCTTGATTAATTGTTTTAAGTCTGATTTCTTCATTTTATTCCTGCTAAATATTTCCAACGTTGGTTTTGTTCTGTGAGCCTGTTGTTTCCTGGCGAGCGCTTGCTGCGGCCAATTCGCTGATCTGGATTTTTTGCGCGATTCAACATATCAGCCCTCTTCTTCACCCACGCTGCTTTTTCTTGAGCCGCGATCTCTTCTGGGGATTGACCCTTTTTAGCGTCTGGCGCCTTAAGAACATCAACATCGTAACTACTAGGTTCAAGCTTCTGCTTGGGCTTAACTTCCGATTTAATACGTTGCAACATTTGTGTTAGCCACTCAATTTCAATCTCTGCAATCATTCGCGCGTTAGCTGCGAGTGCTTGGTTGCCTGCTAAATCCATTATATCGTCTTCAACTAAAGTTCTCCAATATGTAATAATAGCATTGCCTAAAATAAACTTAAAATGAAGAAGATCAATGTTATTAAAGAGATTTTGAAGCTGCTGTACAATGTATTTTTCTGCGACCTCACGCGGGACGGGAGGGGGCGCCTCCGAATCAGCATCTTTAGCTGCAGCGGCATTGGCCACTTTTCTTCTAAACTCGGGGTTGGGCACGTTTTCTGACACAGGAGCGGGTGCTGCTATCGGCGTAGGGGTGGGTGGGCCCGGGGCTTCCTGCGCTGTCGATAGAGTGAAAAACTCTTTTGCTTTTTCTTTAATAAATCCGGTCGCGAGCTGCAGAAGTTGTACAAGGTTTCCCTTTGAGCCGACATCTTTAAAATATTCAGTAACGCCAGAAACATCACCATCGATCATCTGGCAGGCCAATTGGTTCACATAAAATGCCATACCTTTTTCATCTACGGCCTGGAGAGTCTCAGGATCTGGTTCTAGTTCTGGAGATTTTAGGGCGGCCGGATTGCAGGCTGGGGACATTTCTGAAGCTTTTTTGGCTTTGTCGGAAAGCTGCCCAACTGCTCCTCGCATAGTGGAGGTAAAGTCCTCATTCAGTGTGCGATTTTGGAACTGGTGCCATGGGTAACTAAATTGTTTTTTACTATTCATCCTCTATGATCTCATTTAACAATCTGTTAATGCGGTCTGCTTTAGTGAATACTCTATTTTTAAACTCCTTCGCCTCTTTCATCATAAAGGCATTCGGAGTCGATGGCTCAGAAACAAAGTCAAAACAGATTAGTTGAAAGTCATCCTCGACTATGGTGCTATTCTTATCTTCGCGAACAGAGCCCATTCCGCGAGAGGAAATACCCATCTTGCAGCCGCCATTGACCAGCTCTTGGAGTATTTTGCCGGCGGGCGTATTTAAAACTTGCACCTTTCCCATTACATTGTTTCCCTCCATCCAGACGGAAGTAACACGATGAGATACTTTTTCTAGTTGGATGACATTTGTCTCGGGATGATCTAGTTCGCCCAAGGCGCGACTTTCTTTAACGAGCTTTTGATAGTTATTAACTTCACGGACGAGAACATTGCGCGGATAAACTCGGCCGTTTCCATTTTCGATGTCACACTCTTGAAGCTTTCCAGACAACATCATTCCGCCGTTTGCGACAAACCTCTTTTCTTCTTCTGTCAGAAGATCTTGGCAAATGCCGCCTTCACATAGTTCATAATATTCTCGTAAAAGTTTCTTGCTCATCTTAAATCCTTGTTCGTGCGGGCGCTACCCGCGCGGGCGTGCAACCTTTCTTGCAGAGTCTAACGGGCTGGAGGGCCCACTTCTGTGTCCAAAACGCGTTCGTCATTTTCTCTATTCTCCCGTATGGGCGGCTAGCGCTTTCTTTAGGCGCGCCAGATGGGTGCGCACGTCGGTCGGAATATTGCCCCCAAGCTTCGCCACATCCAGGCGTGCTTTGCCGAGATCTTGCGATACCTGCTTTGCGCTGGCAGAGCCGCCGCCTGTCAGACCACGAAGTGCAGCTTGAGCGCCAGAGGAGCGGGCCGCTGCAGCTTGTTCTGAGCCGCTTTGAGATGTGGTATCTTCTTCTTCTGTCGATGTCGAGGCATCGGCGGCTTGCGGAATCGAGGTCTGGCGGCGCCCTTGGCGCGGGCGAGGCGCGCTGCCGTAGCTGCCGATTTCATCTATCATATCCGCTTCTTTCAATTCTTCAAGAATAATCTCTTGTAATCTCTTTTTAGTAATCTTCATTTTCACTTAACTCCATTTTTTGTGAATATTGTATTCCGTTATCTCCAAAAACCATATTGAATACATAAGATGTTCCGGAAGATAACCATCCCAAAAGGAAAAAATTAAACACAGTTACATCAAAACTAAATAGTTCGGTGAACGGAGAAAGAAGCATTAAAAACCAACCAACGTGAAATCCCATACACATCGGACAATTTGCTAATTCTCCAAGCTTTCCTTTTTTGGGCCTTAATCTCGAAAATATCTTGCCATAGACAAGAATTTGTGTGAGCCCGTAGGCGCACAATATGAATGTTAATAGCTCTGTCATTTATTCCCTTACATTGTATACAGATAATTCAACGAATAAGGATCTCGGATGTATCCCTTTCGAATCGATCCTTGCTGAACGCGCTGCGGAACTTCTCCCAGCTCCGTCGAGTCTTCATTGTCGGGATCAATAAACTCGTCATCAGTCATAGAGATTATTGCGTCTGTGGCCTCAAAGTAGGGGCGCTCTTCAGTAATAAAGTTGTAGATACTCAGGAGCGCCATTTTGGAAGCGCTCAGCGTCTCGCTTTTCGGAGTTTCCATTGTGGCCTCAAACGAGCCATAAAAAGCTCCCGCCTGAATAGATTCTGGAATAACCACGCCTCTCTTGCGTAAAAAAGAGAATAGTCTATTTTGAGCCCCATAAACATAGTCGGACATTATTTCTTTAGGGAATGCCACCACTTTGTTCTTAGAAGCAGATAGTATAATGTCCATGTCGCCATGATCAAAAATCATCAAATCGCCATTTAGGCTTTTGCGAATGTCCATCTCCAGGGTGACCAACTTTTTGTTGGCCTCTTCGCCAACTCTAATCGTTATCGCCATTGGTGATCTCCTTTACTAACGCCTGTGTTTTTAAGACGGTAAGAATAACTTCTTCGCTAATTCCTTGCTTCGAAAAATCTTGTAAGCGCCCAACTACTTTGTTGGTCTTTTCTAGCATTTCGATATCTTCGCTAATTTCTTTAGTTTTAGAGGCTGTTTTTAAGCCCTTCTTCAGTCGAGCTAGCTCTTCATTGAGAAACGATTTCAGCTGAAGAGCGTTATCAGAAAACGAAACAATGTAGTGTGTGAGCAATTCTTTTTGCTCTTCCAATAAATCTGTTTCATATTTTGTATTAAACTTTTCCACAAAAGTCTTAAAGAGCAACTTATCTACGGTACCGGTACCGTCGTCTTGTGATGTTGCGTTGCTCATGCTTTTAATAATCTCGCCCTCTAAAATGACTCGATGCTTAGGAGAGGTTTTAGGAGAAAAAATTTGATCAATGGTCGCTAGCGTTTTATAGTTGGGCACAAAAGTGTTAAATACTTCAGGAGTAAGTTCCTTATTGATGTCACCAATCAAAGCGCTCTGTTGTTTGAAGAGCACATCCGAATCAATGAGCTGCCTCTGGAGGCGAACTTCTTTTAGTATCTTTTCAGATGTTTCAAGATTGATGTTCTGGTTTTCATACAACGAGCGATAGCACTCTAAATCCTTTTTCAATACACTATTAGAGTGAAAATATTTCTTTATGAGAGAAACTGCTTTATCTCTCTTGTGCTTTTCATTTTTAAGGACAGCAAAAGTGGCCTCTCTAATAAGCGCCTCATACACAAAAGCAGTGTTTCTCTTTTTGTTGTGTCTAGCTTTCATTCTTTTTCTCCGAATTATCCTTCTCTTTGTTTTCTAAATTCTCCAGGAGGGTGCGTACTGACGCATTTACCTCAAAGAGTTTACTTTCTTCTGTTTCTTCTCTCAAATTATAAATAGACAGATCTTGTTCGTAAATACTAACTTTAGTCAAACTGTTAATCTCGCTACCGGGAAATACATTGCGATGACCAGGGCTGTGTTTTTGCCCTGCTGCTGATTTAAGCGAACGCGTGCGAGGGCCACCAGCATGAGCTTTGCGTCTATCCCTCTTAACAGGGTGATATACCTTTCCTTTTGAGCGCGCCGTAAGACGAGGCGCATTTCGTGAACCGGGAGGTACCGCCAGAAGAGCAGATTCGTCACCACCGCCTTCGGCACCACCGCCGGGTGCAGGCTCACCTCCAAGCGCATCCGCGGCTTCGCCGCCAGCGTCTGCGGCTGGCATCTCGGCTGGGCCCCCAAGATCTCCGCCCAAGTCGCCACCGAGGCCGCCGCCTAAGTCGCCACCCAAATCACCTCCTAGGCCGCCGCCCATGCCTTCTGCGACACCGGCTTCGGCCACAGCTTGGAGGGCTGCATCGTGGCGACGATCATAATACATTTCACGTTGATTGCGTTGAAAGTCTTCGTGAGACATTCCAAAAATATGCTCCATTACCCAACGACGAGAGAAATATCCCTCTGTGGCACTGCCGGCAATTTCAAATTTTTGCTTCCAGTGCTCCAGTTCTTGAAGCTCCGCGATCTTCGAAGGGTTGTTCAGCGTTAAAGAGAAGCTCAATAGATCATCTCCTCTAAAGCCTAAAGTGTAGAGATGAATAATTCCAATCTTTGTCAGCTCTGCAACTATAACCCGCTGTAATCTTTGAACTGTTCTCGCGAATCTAATGTCTTTCTGCGCGAGAGTTGTCTTATCCTCGGCTGCTTCTTCTCCCATCGAGAGATAGGCTGCCGGTATCTTTAACGCAGAGAAAAGCTTATCGCGCAGATACTTAATGTCATCAATGGCTGTAATATTTTGTGCGCCTGCGAGAGATTCGATGGTTGTTGCAGAGCCTTGACGAACAGGAATGAAATAGTCTTCTTCAATGCTCATAGGGTTGTAGCGCAAGTCTACGCGGCCAGAAGTTGGATCTACAACTGAGTGACGCTTAAGTTGTGTTACAATCTTCTCCATATATTGTTCTACATCTTGTGGTGGGATTGCGCCAACATCAATCTTGAAGACACGGCGTTCGGACGAGCGCACCACTCGATAAGCCATCATCGCATCTTCCATTAGTGTTAGCTGGCGCCAAATTCGGCGTGCGGGCTCTAGAATAGAGGTGCCGTACGGAGCATATTTATCATTCCCCAAAATACGAAAATGGCACATTTGCCAATTTTCAAATGTCATACCTGCCGAGTTCCATTGATATTGAACATAGTTAGGGTTTGTAGAATCCTTACCTTCCAGTCTTTCAATTTCTGCCGGGGGCAACGCTATGACCGACGTAATACCGTACTTGTCATCAATATCCAAATACAAGAAGAAGTCTCCATACTTACACATCGTACGGCTCCACCCAAATAGGTTATATTGAACGTTCAGAACCTGATCGAATAAGATTGTAAGAACAGCCTTAATCTCCTCGTTAGGACATTTGATGTTTAACATAGGTCGCAACGATGAATGAGTTGTCATTTCATCTGAATAGATATCTAAGGACGATGCAATCTCGGGCATGTATTCCATCTGATCAAAATCCACATAACGTTCGGTTCTGCGCTGATTGGCGATCGCATCAGTCGCGACAACATCCAATGGATTGTAGAGAGACTTTTTAAACTGCTGGCCAGACGCAGACTTAAAGCGAGAACTAAACTTATCTAGATGCTGTCGTCTAATTCGGCGCCCAGACTGCGATCGATAATTAATAATCGGTCCAGAGAATAACCTAGTTAGAGCTTTAAAAAGTTCTGACTGTGAATTCGCTGGGTTCTTTCCTCTGTTATTTCTAGGTGGCATCTACTTCCTCACTTTATAATCCATTTGTATTGTTCATACATTTTTTCAGCTGCCGTTATTTTATCAAAAATTTCGTTCTTCTTGTAGCCATGTTGACCTTTGATTTGTGTGTTCATTGTAGTTTTAGTGGTAATGATTGCATCAACAAAAGCTTTCTGATAGTTTAAATCTCGCGCATTGGCCTGCAGGGCTGTATCTCTCACCCAACATGCAATCGCTAATGCCATGATTAAATCATCATTGTAGCCTTTCATTGCTTGTGGCTTACCGTTCCTCCAAATAAAAGTCTTCATCTCGTTAATGGTGCGAGATGAATATATGGTAATTAGTTTGTTTCTGATAAACTCCTCTAATTTGGCCACGATGAGCGGGCGCGTCTTCATGGAAGTGGTAAATCCGGGAACTGCCGAGCTTCTTGACTCGGCTTGATACTGTTCGATATATTCATGCGTGGACTTAATCGAATGATAAACATTGGGATAGCGATAATCATTAATGAGTTTCTCTAAAACCGAATATCCTATGTTATTGTTCTCCACCACTAACATGCACCCGCCAAATTCGCGACCTACGCTGTTGAGCATATTAGCAAACATATCCAATGTGGGCTTTCCTTGGTACTCTCCAACGATCGCTAGCGTTTCAAGTTTAACGATATGAAATGTAGAGAAGTCAGCGCCGTCACCGCGAGAGACATCCGCCACCAACAAATAATTGCATGTAGGATCAAATTCTTCCCATAGCCAAAAATTGCGATCAAATCCTGTGCGATACTTAGGCTCTTTAACGGTTGTCAACAGCCACTCCATACACTCAGGATCAATAACTGTTTCGCCAGATGTGTTGAAGTTGCACTCTAACTCTTGTGCAATCTGGCGCTTGGACATGTTCTTAGTTTCTTTTTTATACCATTCCTCATCTCTATCCGGGTGCACATCCCACATAAGCGTAGTGAGGCGGAAGTTATTTGTGCCCCCTTCGGCCTCAACGCACGTCTTGTGGAACCAGTTGCCCACACCATTGGGCGTTGATAATGCAATGCAGCGCCCACCTGTCGATAGCGTGGGATATAGCCCAGTCCACAACTCTTCAAGGTTTTCAATATGTGCGGCCTCATCTAACACCAAAAGCGATAGTGCTTCTGAACGGCCGGCATCGCCAGATGTAGAAGCGGCCTTAATTGACGAGCCATTAGAAAGCTCAAACGAGGTGCGGTTGTCTACACTGATTGTGGCAATCTTTAGCCAATCGGGGACATTGCGCATAATATGTTTAACTTTCTTAACCAAGTTTCCCGCTGTCGCAAACTTGGTTGCCATAACAAGAATAGCCTTATCGCGGTGGAAGAGCATCATCCATACGATGTAGCCGGCTGTAATCGTTGAGATACCAAGCTGGCGAGCTTTTAGAATAACGTTAAAACGGTAATCATTAAAATCGGTAAGAAGCTCGTCTTGGAAGTCGAAAGTGTTAAAAAGAATAAGTCCATGTAATGGGTGCGATATTCTTGCGTAGTTGTTAAGGAAGTAGGAGGGGTCTTTTCCACACTTAAGAATCTCTTTTACTTTTTCTTGTTTGGATAGTTGAAAACTCATTAATCATTTTATTTTTTAGAAACAGCAGCATCGGGATAATCTTTAAGCATATCTTTGATATTGTTTCTGATACGGCGCATATCTCCCTTCAAATATCTCTTAATATCGTCATAGCGTTCATCAGCAAAATCTTGCTTAGTCTTGCCGGCAATACCAGTAGAATATTCGCCAGGAGTTTCATGGCGTTGTAGCTCAGGCTTCTTAACACTATCGGAGTGAGTGCTCTGATTTCGGTATGTTTGCTCAAGATTTTCGTGAGCAATTTTAAGCACTTCTATTGGATCAACACCAAAACCTCTTATAAAATCTACAGCTTGAGCAATGTTAACTCCTTGGCCTACCATAGAATTAATTTTTTTGGCAAACGTAGGCAGATCAGAAGAGAGCGCTCTAAGAGCGTTTACTTGCTGTTGGCTCATTAACGAAGGTCGACGTTCTGGCACTGCTGGTGCACCAGTAAATGTAGGGGGTATGCCACCGCCATAAGTTTTTTCAAGATGGCCCTGGGATTGTCTGTACGAGGGGGGCGCCACTTCTTGTAACAGCCCAAGCTTTGCTTGATAGTATTCAATCATATGCAAATGATATTCCTCTTGGATAATCTCGTTCATATTCTCATTAAAGCCCATCACCGGTCGATCTCCTTCGCCGCCACCGGGCTGATACTCGGTGGGAAAGTCGACTTCTTCTGGTTCATCTTCGGGGCCGGCCATTCTTTCAGCTTCGTCTTCTAAGGCGCCTTCTCCATACATCTGATCAAAGACAGCGCCGAAAATATCAGAGGTCATAACCGAATCTGTTCCCTGAAGCATTGCGGCGATAGCCGGGGCAGCAATCTCGGGAGCAAGCTCCTCTTTGATAACTTCCTCGGTTATAATCTCGCGCAATCTTTCAAGAGTGATTTTCATCAGCGATCGCCCCAGACCCCATATTCTTCATAAAAAGCCTCAAGCGCCTTGATGGCGTTCTGGGAATCAGTAGAATGACTAGAGCGAACAGCTATATCTTGAAGTTGTTTTTGTCGATCTTCTGAATCTGAGAGGGCACGGACTTCGACATGCCACTTTTTAGCCTGTTCAGGGAGAGCGTCAAAGCCGTCGTGCCAATTTTTGTTACGATCGGAGGGTGGCCGAGACCGAGTGGTCTTCGCTTTACCCATCGGAACAACAGCAGTTTCAGGAGAGCCGGCGGTTCTCATCACCTTCTCAAGCTCTTCCTTGATAATCTGCTTAAGTTGTGTTTTTGTGATTTTCATTTCTCTTTCTCCGAGCCTTTCTTTCTCGTATCATTCTTTGGGCGTTTGCCCTGCCAGCCTCCGAGATCGAGAAATGATTTCCAACTGGCTTCTAAACGATTCTTAGAAGGAGCCTCAATCGCCATCGCCTCTTCCAAGCCGCCGACTGTATAGTGCTTCTTGGCGACAACCCATGAGCGAATTCGTGAAGAATTCTCTACTCTTACATCAATCTCTCCCACCTCAGTGAGTGAGACTGAATCGCCTGTAATCTTCTTGTACTCTTTCGTAAGCCACTTTTTGATATCATTAAGACGATGATCGATATCGCTTTCAAAGCCGGGGGCGTATACTTCCTTCAACTTAATCTCCGATTGATAGCTAAGGCACATTTTATTGCCATAGAACTTAACGTTAAAGCCATCCATCACACGCTGATCGACGAGTGCGTTGCCTTCTTCTCTGCGTAAAATACCGGGCTTGTCGGGCTCAAGATCTTCCCCGAGCGCGCCGTCATATGCGTTTGCGGCCGCTTGCGATAATCCTTGAACGATTTCATATACTGTTGCCATTTTTAGGTCTCCATCCTTTGTTCCATCTTTCTTCTCGATCCTCGACGTATTTTATGTAACAAGTATTGCAACACTCAAATTTAACGAGGCATATATCATCCATTGCAATCTTTGGAAAAGAACCACAGACAGGACAACATTTTAAAGATTCTCTATTAAGTAGTTTTTTTGAGATCTTAATCCCATTAACATCTACTTTTTCTTGCCATTCTTCAATCTTGCGCTGTTTTTTATAAAACTCTTTAGACTGTTGCAGATATTCCTTTTCCTTGGTCTCGCACCAGTTTGCTTTTGGATTTTGTACAGTCTCGTTTCCGTACTTCTCTGCAATGGCCTTCTCTATTGCTGCAATCTTATTTGAATCACTGCTCATTGAAGACTCTATAGGCAGCATAAGTTGTTATAATTCCAGCGGCAACGCCGCCCCCAAACCACCATAATTTGTTATTAGGCGCTTGCTTTAACATTGCTTCTTGTAGTGCTGCAATTTCAATATCTTTTTGTTCTATGCGCAAGTCATATTCCTTAGTGAGAGCATCTAGACGAATTTGAAAGTTTTCTCTTTCGAGCTGAAATTCGGTTGCCTGCACATCAATGCGATATTCTATTTCTAAATCGCAATCCATTCTGTATTCCATAGGCAGCACCAATAGTTCAGCAATTCCTCGCTTATTGAATAATACGCCTTCGAAAGGGGCCGGCTCATGCTGCCCAACAATAGTAAACTGTGGCGGCTCTGCGTGAGCCACCATCGAAAATAATAGCGCTTTAAGGAACATATTGAAACCCGAATGTATCTGTTACTTGTTCTGCAAGTTCTTCTTTGTTTTCGGTAAACTGTTTTCGGTTGTCGATTGTTGTCTCAATTTCAATAATTCTTTCCTCAACCACCACTTCAACCTTAGCTCTTTCTTCGTCATATTGTCTCTCCAGTAATTCTAACGCATCGCGATAAGTTCGCAATGCATGTTCTTTTTTCTCTAACTCTTCCGCATGAATCTCTTGTAACCCGTCGATTTGATTTTGAAGAGATTGCTGGCTGGCTTCGTAAGCATTTTCAAGTTGCCTATAATCATAACGCATTTTTCCAATAACTGTAAGTAAAAGAATAATGATTGTTATTTCTTTCCAGTTTTTCTTTGCAAGACCGAGAACTTTAAGCCAGTCAACTTTAATCATCAAACACCTTTCATTCTAGCAATGCCATCGATAATAGCTTGGCCGCCAATATAAATTGCAGAGATCATAACCCAATCGCCGGATGCTAAATCAGAAAACGCCAACAATCCTGTCGCCGTTAACCAAACCATAAACTTGCGAGAAATTGCCTTCTCAACTAATCTATCTAACTTGCCTTGTACATAGTTCATTATTTTTTACCTCTCTTTTTCTTTGTTGGGCCGGTGCACATTTCTTCGGCTTCTTTTTTCGAAAGGCTTTTCTTTCGACTCTTGGCCGGCTTGTCTTTTTGTGCGCATGCCCAGCGCCTCTGTTTGTGCGAATAGACCTCATAGAGCGCATTATTAATAGAAACCTCGACACACTCTTCATGAGTCTGTCCTGGGTGCGCTTCCTCGCATTTCGTATCATGATGAACGCAAGGATCATAGTGACCTAATAAATTTTGCAAGTCTGTGAAATAGCTCTTATATCGCACTTCATCTGATGGGTACTCTTTTTCTTGCCACTCATCGAGCATGTGCCCTATTTCAATCAACAGGCTAATGAATCCGTCTTCTGCGTTTTGTTCTGGGCCATAAGGCTCTCTATCAGGACTGTCCGCTTCTTCGCCGGGTCGACCAGCAACAGCTCCAAGCGTGCCGGCTTTACCACCAAAATTACCAACGTTGCCAAATTCTTGAAGAAGCTCTTCTTTGATAATCTGCTTAAGTTGGGACTTGGTGAGCTTCACTTTATAAATCTCCCCATCTCCTGTTCAATAACAGTGTGGCTCTCTGAAAACGCTTTGATGGAGGCCGTTACGCCTTCCTGATTTTTTGGGCCCGTATACCACTCTTCAAACAAAGCTGCTGCATTTGTCTTGTTCAAAATTTTATCGCCAATTCCAAGTTCATAACAGGCATTTTTAAAAAGCACAGTAATATCTACGGGCTCTTCTTTCACAAACCAAGATTTAATTGTATCTAATAGTCTCATGTCGCTAATCCATTCATACTTAGTATTCTTCTTCTTCTTCTCGATACAGAAGGGGCCCCTGCGGACTAAGCATCGTATCCCAGAATTGAGCCGCAGCGGCGGGGGCGGGGTTAATAGCGGCCACTATCATGTCATAAGCTTCTTTG
>Ga0080013_1000841_pt1 | contig 42207 bp, 49 predicted proteins | sample ETNvirenome_6_85_FD_69236 | JGI IMG/M metagenome (GOLD analysis project Ga0080013, IMG submission 69236) | Marine viral communities from the Pacific Ocean - ETNP_6_85 (SPADES assembly) (version 2) | ecosystem: Environmental > Aquatic > Marine > Oceanic | place: Pacific Ocean | collected 2013-06-19 | reverse complement strand
ATAGACTTTATAACCGTTATTTGACCATCTAACTTCTTTACCATCTTTAATAGCTTGTTTAATTTCTGATAAATTCATGGTGTACTCCTATTTAGTTTATAATACGCCTTCTAAGCTCATGAGAGCCTATATGAGACCACATTATGGTTTATTAGTATCCTAACATGGTCTCAAATTGGAGCTCATGATTCATTAAACATTTTCCAAAAACATATGAACTGGTAGACTGCTAAACCTACCACAATTGATATTGACAATGCTACAAAAATAAATACTAACATTTTGGTTTCTCCTATTTATATTCTATCGTACTGTAGAAACTCTCTCATTTGATGAACTGTAACTGGAGCTTGAACCCACATTTCATAGTGTTCATGGTCTTTTGGATCAATCCAAGAATCAATACAAAAAACCTCATCATCTCTTATTTGCCATTTAATACCATGATTTTCTAAACATTTAATTACTTGACTTCTTAACATTGTTTAATTCCTTTCAATGATTAATAAAAACTGCTGAATAAACCTTATTGAGGCTACCAACAAAAGCTGATAGCCTCTAAAGATTTACTAGTTACCAGTTGTGCGTAAAGCTTTGCTAATTGCCTTGTTAACTACTTTTAAAATTAATACTTGATCATAAGGTTTTTTATATCGTGTAGATGTATCTGCTGAGTCTTGGAGTGTCTTAATTGCTTCTTTGATAATTGATAGTGCTTCTTTGGTCTGTGGAATTGTGATAGATTTCATTTGTTTATTCCTTTCAATTATCGGTTTAGGTCTGTAAGTATATATTCGCCACTATCAATCTTGGCTTGCGTTTCCTTTGTGGTTTCACCTAAAAACTGGTTTCTGTATTTACTAGTGGTTTTAGAGTAATTCCAATAAGTTTTGTCCAATTCTACTAAAGGAAAATACTCACCTACTATTTTATCATTGTGCCTTTTGGCTATGATTGAATCATACGATTGTAGATATTCAATAGCCTTTGGTCCTGATATGCTTCCCGTTTCAATAATAAACTGATTGTTCGCTAGTTGTTTAACTTTGATCATTTGTTTATTCCTTTCAATGATTAATAAAAACTATTGTGAATATAGATTGATATCTCGAACTTGTCAAGTCTTTTTTTACATTTATTTTAAAATAGATTATAACCCATTGAATATTAAGACTAAAAAAATAAATAATAATTGTTGTGCATTATTGTTTATCTCGAACAATGTTATTTATATTAGATGGATAATAAGTGTGTATGTTGCCGCCAGGTTGACATCTGGTGTGCATCTAATGTAATTGTGGTGCATCTAATAGTGATGAAAAAAAATAAATACAGTACAGCAAAGAAACTCACAGTAGACTATCAGAAAACTTCCAGTCGACTCCCCCCCTACCCCTTTACTTAAGGTAGACTGGTAGGAAATGTGAGTTAACTGTTGGATTCTATTAGATAATGAAAGTTCGATGGGGGGAATTTTGGTTTCTCTCTTCATACGATACCCCCACAGATTTTTACAGTAAATTACTCACAGCTCCTCAGAGCTCCTTATAGGCTATGTAGGGGTGTTTAATAGTAGACCCCCAGTTACCCCATAATAATGGATTACAGAGCAACTGGAGGATCCTATAGGGATCTAGGACTTCTAATCAGTATGTCCTAAGTTTAATTGGGGTATCTACAGTTTTCTTAGGCTTAACTGATGATTTCTTAGGTGTACTTAGGGATTTCTTACTTCCACATACATAACCTTTATTATTCTTAGGCATTTACTTATATTCCTCCATGATTACGAATTTCCCCTTTGGAACTATTATAGGGGAATCTAGTGGATAATTGTGATACTCCCTGTTTCTTTAGACTCTTGCCTGGTGTAGCTCCAGCAGGAGGCTTAGGGTTGGGTCTCCCTAGCTCTGAGTTCATGGCTCCGTTACTCACGTTGCCACTCTCTTTAGAAATTCGTCCAGTCATTTGATTTACTCCTTTTATAAAGCTTCTTACTAGGTTTAGTTCTGGTCCTGAACTCTATATCAGTCCTGAACTTCTTATTTATGACAGCCTGTTCTATCTGCCATTGCTTTTCCTTATACAGTTGTTCTATTGGTACGGTATTCACCAGCATCTCCTTCCCACGACAATTCTTTTTTCACCGTAGTTTTACACTCAGGGCAACATTGTCTTTTAGTTCCGTGATAGTTAGAGCAGTAATGTTCAACCATTTTATTACAAGTCTTACAGTAATACTCATAGATTGGCATAGAGAATCCTTATATTGGAGTTTTATTAAGAGGAATACAGCCCATATTATAGTTCTCAGGTACTACAGTTTGTCTTTGTTTAACTTTTACCCAAAACTTTTCTATCTCCTCCTTACAGTTCTGATGAGAACTGAATGTGTCTATAATTTCCATAGATTCCACTGAAGGAAGGCTATTACTTGGGCCTCCCCATGTCAGCATCACTACTACAAGTAAAAACATATTAAATCCTCACCCACCTTTCATCTTGTTGTTCTTCTTGACTACAATGTGCCATAAACTCTAGACATCCTCGTTCAACTTCATTATTTCTTCTTTCTCTATACTCACGGTCCCTATCCGCAGCAACCTGTTCAGTCCAATAACTGGCCCCCATTGCAAGAGCATCAAGTCTATCATCGTGTTGGAGTGAACCCCTATCTCTGGTAAGTCTGGTAAGTTGATAGAAAAGTTGTCTTTGGGGATTATCTTTTGTATCGCTATAGTCTCTTTGGACTTCTGAGTAATCAAAGACCAGTCTATGGGATGATGTGAGTGGTTCGAGGACATCTAATATCCTATGCTCCTTCTGTTTAAATTGACGTTCAGTATCCTCTACAGTACACGGATATATCTCATTAAGTACTGGTTTAAACAGTTGGACATACATACCATCACCAAAATTAGGCTCAATCTGTACTACATTAACCTTATAGTCACTAGCAATCTTAGCTAATGCTTTAAGTGTAGGTTTATCATAACCTCCAGGGAAACCTCCTACTTTAAGAACATGAACTGTACCATTAAGAAACTTAGTAACACAATACCCAGTCTCATCCTGTCCTCTACCAGCAGGATCTATGTGCATAGCTGATCCTGTATACTCATAGTAATCTGTAGCTACTTCAAATGGCTTATACCAGAAGTCTCCTGTGAGCCCTACAGCCATCAGAGTATCGTCTTTCTCCCCCATAGCCCACTGTACTCTACCAGGAGCTTTATCTACATCTAGGGGTATAGCTATAAGGTCTTTAAGTTTAAGAGGATACCTAAGAGCATCTTCACCTGAAGTATCCAGCATGAACTGTCTAGCAAATCCAGCTCTACCATAGGACTGTAAGCGTTCCTCTAGGTCTAATGAATCAAACCTCATAGGATCTGTAGGAGCGTTTACTTCTATATCCATAGATTGAATAAAAGGAGACAATCTATCTTTATAGAAATCCCTTAGTCTTTGATCTGGTTTAAGAGAAGGCCAGATACGACACTCATATCCCCTCTCTTGAAGACTAGCATAAAGACTTTCTTCTACTTGTGGTGTCCCTAAGTAGACTATTCGTCCAACTTTAGGCATAACTACTGCATCAAACTCTTTAACAGTCTCTCCTAGCTTCTCACGCATAGTCTGAGTAAGAGCATTAGAGAGTACTTCTATATCATCAGCAATGATAATATGTGCTCTAGAACCTACAATCTGTCCTGTAATACCTACAGACTTAACTGTAGGTGCATGAGAAGCCCTACTAGGAGCTACATCAAAAGCAACATTACTGTTACGTTGGTCTTCTCTAGCTCTAAGATGTTGTAGTATAGGCATTTCATGTATGATTCTCTTAGTAAACGTAGAGAAGTCATCTGCCCTTTGTTTAGATGCAGAGATAACCAGGAACTTTAACTGAGGATCACAGAGAAGTTTCCATACAACAAAAGCTGAAGTAATCCAAGACTTCCCTACACCTCTAAAGGCTTGAATGATGAGTCGCTTAGGACCATACTGTAGATACTCAGCAATGTCATACTGAATAGGAGTAGGATCAGGCAGGGCAAGATGCTTCCATGCAAGATAAAGAAAGTTGCGGAAGTCACTCTTAATTAGCCCTAATTGATCTGTCGGCTTTAGTTGACTCTGCTGTTTCAAATGGAAGTTCCTCTGTTAGTCCTTTTATATCTTCATTATTAGTACCCATACACTCAATATTATTATCTCTTAGAAACTGTCTTGCTACATTGAGATGTGCAGGGGTAGCCTCACCAGAAGCCAATATGTCAGATAAATGTCTAGCTAGGAGCCCGTGTAGCTCTCCCATACCTTTTACTGTTTCATTACTCATAGGTTAACCCCAAATCTTATAGGCTGATCTAGCAGCTGCATATAGTCCAGAACCAATAGCTACTACAGGTTCAACTGGGAGTCCAAATACAGGAGCTGATACACTAAATAACATCATCCAGAATTCACTTGTTTGCCAACCAGGTTTATTATTGTTCTTCATAGTATTTTATATCTCTCTATTATAATAGTTAAATAACTGGTGCATTACATATATAAGCACCAAAAGTAATACCAATCATCAATACTACTAACATTTTAATTACCATCATACCCATCACTAAGTCTCCTTATATCCGTTACTAAAGTACAAGGAATATATCCTATACCCCTGTAAGTCTTATTATCATTTTCTTTGTTATAGGCTACTACTACATAGTCATCCTTAATACCTATAAAAAAACCTATAGTATCATATAGAACTTCTTTGAGTTCCAAATCTTTAATAGTAAACTCATCTCCGTTATCTACCGCATCACGCCAAGTCACTATACAAGGAGTATCTACTTTATACTTCCTTATTAACTGAATTAACTGTGAGTTATTCATCTTTATGATTTCTCTCTGTCCCTCTGTGTTCAAGAAGATGTGTAAGGATTAACTGATTAGCTGTCTTGAGTGGCTCTAAGCTATCCTCTAGGTTTTCCCTGGTCAAAAGAGTTCGCTCTGCTTCATCTACTCTTTCCTCTAGGGCATCCAGCCTTCCAAAAAGTCGATTCACAATCCACGCTCCTATTGATGCAACTATCCCCAACAACCAGAAAACTACCTCATTTAATTTGTCGATCACTTAGTTGCTCTCCTATTACTTTGGATATTTATCTTTAACAGCCAAACAATCTGAGACATACTTATCTATCTGTGCTTGATCCCCTTTGACAATTGCGTCCAAATAATCTGTAGCTGGGGGGTATTCTGATTTGCGTTTGTCTGCGTAAGTTTTAAGGCTATCAGTAAAACTTTTCGCCCATTCCGAAACAATTGCTTCCTCTTCCCAACCAACCTCAACGTTTGCTGGAGTTAAACCGTTGGCCCCATCACCAATCATATTGGAACGCATGACATCAAGATCAGCTTGGTTGCCTTCTGTACCACCACTCTGAGTTTCAATTGATCCAGTTATTAAATTTTTTGCGTATCTTGTTTTCATTAATTCTTCCTCTAGGCGAATAGAAAAACGCAGAGCCTCATTGTCCCTGTGGGGCTGCTTCCTTTGGATTTAGTAAAAGTGATACCATCCGAATCAAAAGAACTTACTGCTAAGTAGGTGTATGTAGACACCCCCTCAATTGCAAAAGCCAATTGTGGTTGTATCGTCCAAGTGTTGTCCCCTTCGTTGTAACGGTTGTTCATTGAGTATGCGGTACCTGTTGATGCGGCATACCCCCAACTTATCTCTGACGTTAATGGTTGACCAATCATAATCTGAACCGCTTTGGGAGTAAATCCTGCCCCTGTCAAAGCCATAGTCCCTGTGGTAGACGAATCATACGTTGTATATAAAAGTGCATATTGTCCACCAGCCGCACTGATCTGTGTCTGTGCGTTGGAAGAAAGTGAATTAATATATTGCAATTCCGAATTGGTGATTGTTCCGTCAGCAAGTTTAGTCGCATCAATTCCCGTAGCCAAATGGGAATTATCCACAGCCCCCGAAACTAGCTCTGCCGAATCCACTGAATTAGTCGCTAGGGTATCTGCGGTTACTGATCCCGTAGGAAGTCCACCAGCACTAATTCCGCTGATAGAACCATCCCCATTTATTACGATAGCCATTGGTTATATCTCCTTCGGTATATCTGATTTTACTTTTGCGATATGTGCCTGGTACACTTCCATTCCTTGCTCTCCGATCATCTCAAACTGTTCACCAGTTGTGCCATAGCCACCGTCTGCCATCTTAGCTAAACGCTTTTCTATCCAACTTGGTTCTGGTTCGACATAAGGCTCTGGCGTATTGCCTTCGTCTATCCATTCTTGAATCATTACACGATGGCGGTTGCCCATATCATCGGGTACGCATAACTGCCTGTCATCATCTGCATCTACATTCTTGTTGACAATGAACCCACCGTCTTTCTGTAGTTCTACTGTATTTATTTGCATATAAGTTATCCTTTTAGTGTCTGGCATCTGCCATTACCCAACAAGTATCGGTTCCATCTCGCTGAATCATTCCTGCCATCCCAGTTGTCCAAGTTGTTCCAGCCTGACTCAAGGCTAGTTCAACGTGGTGTCTATCTTCGTTGGTCGTAGCCACACTACTCCCTGTAGCAGTAGCAAGATAATCTGACCCTGCAAAAGTACTGGCGGCAGACGATGTCACAGTAGGGGTTCCCCTCATTTCCTTCCTAAAATATAAAGTGGTTCGCATAGAACTGGTAGTGTTACAGCCACCGATAGTGATAGGGATATGTGATGTCACATCATAGTCAAACCTCTGCACATAGTAATCCACCTGACTCTTTACAGTAGCTATCGGAGGTGATGAAAAGGTAGGTGCGGTTGAGCCTTTGGTTATCTGGGCTTGCGACAGGTAAAATTCATTGCTGGTACTATCAAGGAAGTTGCTAATAGCCGTACCAGAAGTATCCCACATATCGGCTGTACTAGCAGTAGCCCAAGAGCCTTCCGTTGCATTATCAAAGGTTGTGCCACACGCAAGAACGATATTAAAAGACAGGCCAACGTCAGCCTCAGTGAATAACCAAGTCCCAGTATTATCTGTAGTTATAGAAAACGTAAATTGTTGCCATGAGGACGTAGGAGAAAATGTATCAACGTACACCCTACTATTCCCAGAGTTCCACAGAACTATATTATAGTTGTCACCGCTGTTCGCCGCCGCTGTCTTTGCCCAGAAACTTATAGTTATTTCTTGCCCACCATGTAAGTGTGCGTAGTCAGTCCCAGTCATCATAAACTGTGTGCGTAAACTCTGTGACGCACCAATAGAAGCATCAGTGCCAGTACATTTATACAACACACTGTAAGAACTCTGGTGACTAGATTGGGCAACTGTCGGTACATCTGTAGAACGCTCAACGGTACTAGCACCGTCATGGGAAAGACCATGCTCCCACAATGCAGGGCCGAGATGAGTTGTGTTGGTCATAGTAACCGCCGCTGTCCCTTCAGGCCACTGGGTGAAGTCACCGTCAATTATATATGAAGCTTTTTCTCCCGTAAGTTTTGTCGCATCTATAGTCGTTGAGGTGAACGCACCAGCACTACTGATGCTTGCCTTCTCCACCCCGTTGGACTGAAACTTGATGTCATTCGACCCATCAGCGTTGAGGGTGAGGTCTTCGGAGGAACTCTTTATTGTTGACATTATTCAGCCCCCTTTGGGTATTTAGATTTTACTTCCGCTCTACGCCTATCAATCTCAGCTTTATCTTCAGGATCGTAAAGGGCTACTACCAGTTCTTCTATTGTTGGGTACTCAGATTTGCGTTTGTCGTAGAAGGCTTTCAATTCACGTTCTGGAGCTTTATCAGCCCACGCTTGTTCTTTTGCATCTCTTGCTTTTTCTTCGTCAGGTGAAAATTCCACCGCTATTCCGTCAACCATATGATGTCGTGCCATAATTTCTTTCCTTATGCGTGAGCTATTCCATAAACACTTAGTCTTCCAGTGTCAATATTGCCAGTAGAAAATTGAATACGAATCCGATCTACAGTAATAACGGCTACCCTTGTTCCTATTACCATACCACCCTGAATAAGATCAGTAGTGCTTGCATCGTTGCAAATCCAGTTACCTGTAATCAAAGGGTTGCCTGTCCCGTCACTACCAGTAAGTAAATAAAGAATTGCTGCTGCTGATCCTTCTGCTTCGTTACCAGTTGATGTTCCTATCTGAATGTGGTCGGCTCCGGCTGATGCTATTGCTCCGTAGCTTGTAGCCCCATCATATTGATGTTGACCGTGGAAGCGATAATCACTTCCTCCAACGTCAACTCCACTTGAATCACCAATCTGAAGTTCTAATACCGCAGCATCTGTGGCTGGATTTAAGTCAGTACATACAATAGCAAAGGCATCATAAGTAGAATCAAGTCCTGTTACCGTTAGAGATGCGGAAGCAGAAGCCTCTGACGTACCTATTAATGTCCAAGCACCACCCACACCTGTCAAACTACTCCCATCACCATCACTGTTTAGCAGGGTGCCTGTAGCATCTGGTAGTGTAAGCGTTCTAGGGTCATTTGTACCCGGTGCTTCAATCGTGAAAACTCCTGTCCCCGAAGCGTTCCCTGTAATTTTTACTTTTGACATTTGTTACTCCTATGCAATTACCCAAGTGCTACCTGTCGGCACGGTCACTGAGATTCCTGTGTCTATTGTAATCGGACCAGCCGTCAGCGCATTATTATTAGTGGTGATAACATAATTAGCACTGATCGTGTGTGCGTGTTCGTACAAGCCTTCAGTTGTTGTGTTTCCTCCGCCAACTGCCGCCCACCCTGATCCGTCATAAACCTCTGCTGATGTGTCAGTCGTATTCCACCGTAGATAACCCGCTGAAGGTGTACCGTCACGTTGTACAGTTGTTCCTGCTGGAAGTGCGGCTGAACCCGTTGCTGAAGTTTTAGTTACCTTCGCGTCTATCTGAGTTTGAATATCTGAGTTGACCCCATTAAGATACCCTGCTTCTGTTTGACTTATAGCAGAGGGTAAATGCTCATTACCTGCCCCGGTTGGATGGGTGTATGTTACTATTGCTGTCCAAGCTGAACCGTTGTAGTAGTAGATGGAGTTGTCAGTGGTATTAAAATAAAGATCACCTTCATCCAAATCTGATACTGGTGCCGAACTAGCTACTCTGTACCTATCTGCAAAGCTAGTTACTCCTGTAATATTTGAAGCAACAGTATTAACATTGGTAATTGAACCACCAACTAAATTTACATTTGCAACTGAACCACCAACTAAATCAACATTAGCGATTGCATTTGCAACAGTATCAATTTCTGATGTTGCTTCATTTAGGTCATCTGCCGCAGTTTCAATTTCTGCTAACTTATTTTGTACGTCTGCAATATCAGAAGCTATACCTGCAACAGCGGTCACATCAGAAGAGATGCCAGCTACTGTTCCAATTTCAGTGGTATCTCCAGCAACAGTATTAATGTTTGCTGAATTTGAATTTACCGCATTAATATTTGTTGAATTAGAATTTACTGCTGATACAGCAGAAGAAATTGTATTAACTCCTGATACGGCACTTGAAATCCCTGCAACCGTAGTAACATTACTGGAAATTCCCGCTACCGTGGTCACGTTTGAACTTACCCCAGCCACGGTCGTAACATTTCCACTTATCCCGGCTACCGTTGTAACATTGGAAGCGATACCGCTTACTGTATTAATTTTAGTTTGGTCTGCGCTTGTCGGAGTAGTACGATTCCAGGTTGTTCCTCCGAGATCGTAGACCATCAACACATTATCAGTCGTATTGAAATACAATGCGCCATCGACCAGGGCATCTCCATCATTATCGAGAGTTGGGTCGGAGGACTTTGTTCCTAAATATCTGTCATCGAAATTATCGTAACTGGTAGCCGCCGCCGCCGCGCTGGTTGCACTGGCACTGGCACTGGTGCTTGCCGCAGAAGCTGAAACCGAGGCCGCCGCCGCTGACGCGGCAACCGTGGCAACCTGGTCCTCATAGTCATCAGTCGAAACCCCGACATTACCAGAGGAATCAAAAACTACTGCTTTGCTTGCGCGAAGAGTTTCTGTGGGGAGATTCACCCCTGTCCCAGCATCGTCAGAGATAGGAATCTGAATTGATCGAGTCACTTGCTCGTTTGCTCTACGCGAGAGAATTGTGTTCCGGTCAATAGCATCTTCAATAACATTCGCATTGAAGGCACCACCAGACACAAGGTCAACGCCCTGGGTATAAGCAAGTTTATTGTATATGACAAGTTTCTCGGCGGGAGAGCCAGATGCGGGCGCAGTGACCATCGTAACAGTACCGCCAGGGGAACTATCCTGGTTACTGTTTAATGCAACGGTGTAATGGGTTGTGATTGTTTGAACCGTTTCTACGCCAGCCGTAGAAGTGAGAACCACCTCCAGGTCCGCTCCACTGTAACACTTGAAGGAGAACCCATAAGCAGTCGTACTTCCATTGCCATCGAAGACGCTAGTTTTGATTGCTTCAGTAGAGATCGTCAATTTAAGCCTCCATGCTTATACAACTGACATCCTGTCAGAGGTCTATAGTATCCCTCTCAATATATAGCATATATAGAGGGGTGTCAAATTACAAGTTATTGTTTTGAGTAGCCAAAGAACGGTGCCGTTACTTTGTCAGTCTTGCCCTCCTGGAGGTCCAGCATACCAAAAATAACCCTCTCCATTTGAACGGATGGATAGTGAAATAATGGCCCTCCTGCGCGGTTTAATGCTTTGAAGAAATCAGCGTCTATCTCATCTGTATCTATGGCAAGCCCATTAGAATCAATGGAGAAAATTTGCTGGGTCTGAGTCTTTAGACTCCCAATACTATTAAATATATTCAGTGCCGGAGGACCACCATACCTATCAAACCCCTGGAGCATCCCAACGCCCTCCCTAGCAAGTATCAACCCACTCAATGGATAGACCAGGTGATCTGCCCCAATCTTGGCAATCATACACTCTGTGTCTTTGCCATCGTCACATTCCCCCCGGATCAAAGCCCCTCGCACATATTGCTCAATTACAATCGGCAAGGAATAGAGGAGCAGAAAATCAACTCCAAGGCGCATGACAGAAGAAGCACTCTTAAAATCTGTGCCCTTAATAGAATCAGTAGACAGGTTATAGGTTGTCTGGAAATACGACATGAAACTGGTAAACAGTTTCTTCGTTGGGCCACCGCGCTGGACACTGGCCAAGTCTTTAATATGCCCCGACCCTTGCGAATCAATTACCGCCTGGTCAGCCATTGCCACAGAATCTTCCTCGGTAGCATTCTGCGCTTGCGCTTTTTCATAGGCACCCATCCAGGTTGGTATATCTGCTAGTAACTGCGCCTTGACCATAAGGTAGAAATAGGCCTCTTCAAGTGACCCATGAGTCTTTCCAAATAAACCGACCCTGCCTATCTTATTTCTTATTTCATTGACCTCGCGATTTATGGTCTTTGAGCGTAAGCGCATGAACGTGCTAAGTTCATACATTCTCTTGACCGTACCGTCCATTGCCGCCGCGCCAGTGAAGAACTTGAGCATCGCCTTCATAACATAAACCGGACCAACCCTGACCATTGACTGCGTCAACCCTAACGGCTGAAGCAACATTGTCCCTAAGTTCACCGCCATAGCCGCGATTGCCACCCCATTGCGAAGATAGGACATTACTCTCTCCCAAACTTGCGTTGGCACAACTTGACCGCCAGCAATATCTATTTTAGTGTTTTGTAGTGCCTGGTAAGTTTTCTCCCCATAATGAGCTACAATCGCACTCCGCATCTTATCGTGAGAAAGAATCTTGTTTGTATCTATGAGCCACTCCCTCCAGCTTAGATCGTGTATTACCTGCTGGACATGGTTGAATATTACACCAACATCTAGCTTGATAGGAATGCTGACATCGCCTTCAACCCTTGCCTTGAGATGCCCCTTCGCGGTCATTGCTCGGCCTACTACTCCAAGTCTGTTTTGATCTGCCATAGTCTTGGCGAGATTATCAAACGCGACACTGCTTTGATCTTCATCGAAGGTTATCGGGAAATACCCACCCTGCATCTCAACCCCAGCCATTGACTTGAACGGTAAACGCTCAACCTTTTCGGGGACAACACCTGTGACCCTTCGCTCTAATGCCTCCATCAAAGGCCAGAACTCTTCAAAGTAATCCCATATACTTTGGACGAAAACCCAATCCCGCTGGTCTAATGTAGAGAGAATGCTGTTCTCGACTATCGTTGCCGTAATTCCATATCCTTCTATCACCCTGGAACGATTAACCGCATTACCCCAATTCAATGCAACCATAATGCGATCCATCTTTGAAATGCTACGATCAAGCTCTGGTATATACTCCAGACGATATAGCCGGTTCTCTTTCTTGCCAAGACGCTGTGAGAACTCCAGCACACCATACACACTAAACAATTCAGTCAATCGTTGGTTTGCCTTCTCTTGTTGCTCTGCCTGGAGGTCAGCCGCCGCGTTCATCTTCTTGGTAATGAACTGCCAGAACGGGCCTTCCCTAAGTCCATCAAAGACACGCCCTATATTCGCAAACTTTCTATGCTCGGCGAAGAATCCGAGCTTGTCCTTCTCCCACTGATCTTGTGGATTGTTCCTGCTCAGTCTCTTATCGTGGTCCTTCAGTTCCTTCTTCGGGGCATTTTTAACAATCTCGGAAACCATTTCATCTACAGCAGACTCAAGATCACGCTTCTCTTGCTCCAGGAGGAGTTTGTTTTTCAGCCTACCAAGATGTTCTATGTTCTTAATGGTATCGTACAAACCACGGAACTCACTCATCGGCACCTGGCGGTAATGCCGCAACTCCAACTCGCCCTGCAACCTTTCGTCTATGGCAGGGTTATTCCCCTTCGCCTTTTCAGCTTCAACCCACTGCTTCAGGGTTTCCCTTCGCTTCAAGGCTTTCTGAGTTACGCTCCTTCGTATATCAAACTTACCAAGAAGCCTGTCGATCTCAACGACATACTCTGGCGCGATAGCCTTCCTAGACGCTTTGCTGTCAATCCGGTTAAAGAACCTTATGTCACGATCAACCTCTTCCAGCGCCATCGCCGCTACCTTGGCAAAGTGATGATTCAACACAGCCGCTCGTTTATGATCTGCGGCTTCTTCGAGCTTGCCCTTCTTGAGGGCTTGCTCTGCCATTCTATTTGCCCTGGCTTCCGCCGCCGCAAACTCAGAAGGCTTAATATCGCTGATTTTCATCTTGGCGATCTTCTCTTCCGCCCAGGCTCTTGCTGACTCTCTAAGCACATTGCCTTTACCAACCTTCGCTGTCAACGCTGTCAACTCTGCGTGTACCGCCTTGGTTCTAGCTTCGTTGTGCAATGCTTCATCTACAGCCTTATCAATACTGGCGCGGTCACCCAGGGTGCCAAACAGTTCTAACATCCTGCGGTCAGTCTCTTCTTCTATTGCTTCTTTCATTGGCTTGGCTTTGGCCAACTCATTGATCATCTGGTCAATGGAAGTGTACCCAGCCAACTGCGCGACTTCGCCAACGTCCATCCCCTCTTCGGCAACCATACCCCACTTACCTTTGGGCAGTTTCTTCCAGATAGCATCATCTTCATTGCCAAACTCTTCGATTAAACTTTGTATGGAAATCTTAGATGTTTTGATGTCGCTTAAGTTTTGAGGACCATCTTCGCCCTGGGCTTCCATGAGATGCCTGACGTATGCATCTTCGTATGATTCCGCCGCGTCAAACTGGTCATTCTGCCTTGAATATTGTTTTCTACCAGAGAGTTCTTCAAAGAACTTCTCCTCGAACTTATGAGGATCGTACTTACCATCGTCTAGGTCAAGGTAGCCGAATTGAGACAATTTAATCCCCATTTCATCTATGGTGATCCCACCCTTGACCCTGCCAGCAGGTTTGTACTTGCTGAACTTCTGCTCCTTGTCCAATCCCCATGCGCGGGTTAATTCCTGTTTATTAATCCCGCCGAGCTTTCCTATTGCCACAAATAGAGAATCAACCTCTGGGGTGACATCACTTCTATGGCTTTTAGCTTTCTTCGCTTTCTCAACTGGATTACGCAACCAGGCAACCAGCGTATAATCCTGCCTATGTGCTATCTTTTGCTCGGCCTCTGTCTTGACTGCTTCGCGCTGATCTCTGACCTGGCGCTTCTTCTCCAGCAAGATTCTATTGGTTCCTACTCGGAGCCATTTCATATTGTCTAGGCTCTTTGTCCTCAACTTGCGATCCGCTTCTTCGGTATCGTTTGACACCGCCCTTAGATACGCCAACCATCTGTCAGGGTCCATCTTGATAACATCGTTATTCTCGAACAACGGTTTCATCCTGTTTATTTCCCTGGCATTGGCGATCTCTTGCTCAGTTGCCAGCATCCTATCGAACACCTCGACAACTTCATCACTTAAGGTCACATTCAATGCGCGAACAGACTTGTATATTTCTTTCAACCAGGCCGCGAACCTATCGAACAATGATTGCAGTTCAAGGGTAGGTGCCTTGCCATCGAACAGGTAAGCCTCAAATCCCCTGGCAACTTGCTCATGTCCAGCCCTTCGTTCCTCAAGGCTCATGTTATTCCACTGCTCAAGTGATAGTGTTTCCCCTGGAGGACTCACAAACTTAAGCAGGGTATTCATGTCATCTCTTATTTGCTTCGGAGCATCAGGCTGTGTCGCGAGATCAGATAACTGGTCATAGAAGAAATGCGCCGATTCGTGCAGGTAAGTAGACAGATCAGAGTCTTCCAATAATGTGATAACATTATCGTCCTTGGTCATATCCATTCCACGCTGGAAGGAACCGCGATGCTTACTCTTCTTGTCTCGCTGGAAGAGTGCCAACTGTAACCGGTCACCCTCGAAGGATTCTCTTATCGGTCCAACGTCAAAGCCTTGTTGTCCAGGGCCATCGTATGCTTTCGGGTTAGGGTCACCGTAAGGTATCTCCACCTTCTCACCGGTCAGGCTCTTAATCATCTTAGCCGCGACATTAGGGATGAGATTGTCGTAGAACTCAACCATGCCTTTGCCGCTGACTTCGAGATTCTCTGTCTTCATCTCAAAGAACTCGCCATCAAAGTCACCGTCAAATAACCGTTTCGATTCGGCCTTACCAATGGTTGCTGGCATTTGATCTTTTTCAACCTTACCCAGAACTACCCACTCTCCGCTACCCATATGCCTAATGATAGATAATTTCTTAGTCTTCGGCTCGTACCGTACTTGCGTGGCTACATCTTTCAAAGTCGGATACCGCTCAGACTGCTGTGACCCTGATGTCCACTCGACTCTATCGAAGCCGTTGTTCACAGCGTAAGTGATTATCTTCTTCATCGCCAAACCAACGTAAGCGCTCTTGCTTTCCATGAACGGTGCGCGGACATTAGTGGAACCCCCTGCAATAGCGCCTTGCAGGTCAGACTGAATTTCGTCTATGAAGAGAATCTTCTTGCCGTTGACTTCGCGTGTTTGCTTGCGGACCCAGACCGCAATATTGTCATGTCCCGCAAAGACATGGGATTCAAAGGTTGGGGTTGATGAAACGTATGGAAATGCGCGCCTCCTATTCGCTGTGCGTAATTCTTCGATATTGTCGTTGAAGAACTTAGCCTCTCTCGGAGTCAATGCACCTCCCGCATCCTTATGCCCAGGTAGTCCCTTGAGGTTTTTGTCGTTAACGTATTCTTCCCAGGTGTCGAATGCCAGGAACTCTCGGTAGTATGCTACTGCTCCACCGGAAGGATCAATCTCCTTAATTATCCCATCAACTATTTCCCCGCTACTCTCTCTCTTGCTGTCAACATGGGCCGCATGGGCCATTACCTTCATTGACACCCTACTCAACATCCTCTGCCTCGGATGCCGACCCTTGAACTTAATAAGCAGGTTACTGTTATCAGTGCCGCCTTCCATGATGTAGGGAGTTAAGTCCGTGCCTACCTGGTCCCCCTCTTCTCCCATCTCCACACCAACCCGGTCCCACGCTTCTTCGAGAAATTGGGAGGTCATTTCATATTCAACGTCTATCCTTATCTGATGATCGTCTATATCCCGATCACCTACTCTTTCCTCGACTTCATCCTCTATGAGACTAGCGTAGATTTCATCCGCCCGCTCCTGTCTCTCTCCTTCCGTAAAAACGCGCTCACTGCCTATCTCAACAACCTCCATCTCAACGCCGTGATTCTCCAGGAAGTTGCTCACCTCATCGCGTGTAATCTTCGGACCTTTGCCAGCTTTAAGCTCGGCTAATTCTTCTTTGAGAAATTCGATGTCATCGTTGTCAAGTTGATAGGACTCCGTATCTTGCAGGAATCTGTCGCGCTGTGCGGTGCGGCGGGCAATCGCCTCCTCAAGTTCCTGGACCTTATACTCTTTGCTCTGTGTTTCGAGCCACTCGAATATACCTGTCCACTCTTTCTCTTGGGCCTTGCCTAGCTTCTTGAAGATGTTTTTCCAGCCGTTGGCTGTTTGAGGAGGGGTTTTGCTTTCGGGGAGTTTCTGAAAATCGCTGGTTAATTGCGAGTAATAAAAGTCTGGTGTTACTTGGCTTTGGTTGAGTTCTTCCTGTTCTCCAAATATTTCTTCAGACGCGGGGATTCTGCTAGTTTCTTGTCCAGTTCCTTCTCGCCCTTCTCGATTTCCGCCGCTCTCAACAATGTCGATTTGTCCAGCTGGAGTAGCTGGTCCTTCGTTAAGCCTTCCGAGTGCATAGCCCTGTCCATTAATGATCTTTTCACGAATATCTGCGACAGCCTCTCTTCCTCCATCTACCAACCCTCCCTCTGCAAGTATGTCTAATGCCGCAAGTTGTTCCCTGACAACGCGGTCCATTCTTTCTTTCTTCTTTGCCGCTGACTCATTCCTGCGGTCCTCAAACTCCTTTACCTTCCTGGCAACTTCGCTTTGTTCTTCACCATGAAAACATCCATTGGCACCATAAAGGTCACAAGCGGTACAGGTCCAGTATCCTTCCTCAACAACATTAACGAAGCTGACATTCTTTGTATCGCGCTTCGCCTTCTTCGCTCCGCCACCATCAATCGGGCAGATATGTCGCTTCATGGTCTTGAAGAGTTTAGGGAACTTCCTCTTCATGTCCTCGTTGCTTAAACCCTTGCCCTTCGCATTGACCGGAAGATAAACAGCAACCCTATCAGCGATAGGCTCTACCATCTCCTCGGTCATTCCATCGGTAACTGTTACAGCAACCTTAAACTCTGGATTCTTCGTTGCCAGGTCCAGGTTGGACGAATCAACCGAAAGCATCCGCAGGTTGAACTTGTCAACCTTGGCAAGCAGTTCAGGACGCTTCGAGAATACCTGCACCCTGATACCCTTATCATTGAGTGCCTTGATAAACTTGATCTGCGCTTTGGACAGGTCACCCTTATCGTTAATGCGTAAGGCCAATCCCGCTCTGCCAGCCGCAGAACCCATCTTATGCTTGCCATCTCCAATATAGTCCACTGCAACCTGTTCCGCAATCATTTCTGGATAGTTTTCTAGTATCCATTCAGTGAACTCTGCTTTAAACAGGGAGTTAGGTGATCCGCTACCGAGTGCCGCATAACAATGAAGCACACACAACTCACTCGGATTACAGTTCTTAAATGATGTTGATATGTCATTCTCGGCTTTTGGGTTTTCACCCATGTATGGGTACAGTGACGCAAACGCCTTAACCTCCTCTTCTCCTGAAAGGAAAGCGCGGACCATCTTTTTCTCGGATATGTCCTGCTTGCCCCACACTTCGCTATCAACGATACCGCTGATGTCCTCACCAGCCAGTGCCTTATGAAACAGATCGCGTATGGCCAAGCCCCGGATGGTAACCATCGCCCAGGGCGAAGACTTGAATTTCTTTAACCGGCGAAGAACGTCCTTACCTTCCTTCTTCGGTAGTCTGTCAATCGCGGCCAGTGCCGCCTCTCTGATGTTAGGGTCAGTGCGATCCAGGTCACCATGTATTTCTGTTTTGCTCGGCTCTTTAGCTTTAGCCGCTTGACCCAGGAAGTCCTGACCTCCAATAATTTTTCTTGCATAAGCTGGATCATGTTTAACCCAATCCAGAAAGCCCTCTTTAGCCGCTTGAAGCGTAGGATAGTATTCATGCCAGTTGTCATCAATATACAACCCCCATCCCTGATCCTTGCGGTAAGCATCAGGGTCTTCTTCAATTTTCCGCTCAATGACTATTTCCGCATCCCCAACTTTTGCCTCATATCTTCCGGCGTGGGCCTTTTTATACTTTGGGGGCAACCCAATAATTTGCTCCACATCCCCTTGATTCAGGAAGTCCTGACTACCAGTAGGACTCTCATTCCATATGGATTTGATTTGATGATCTTCAAATGCAATGTAAGCAGGTGCCTTGTTTTTCTTTGGACTGTGCCTCATCCCTTCGGCAAACACGATACCATCGTATCCCTGCTCAATAAGGCTCTGTTTGAATAAGTGACCCACGTTACGGCGGAAGTCCATTGGGTTCCCGCCTCTATTCGCCGCATTAAGCATATCCATGTTCTCAGAGACAAACTTACCCACGGCATTTTGCAGTCCAGTTGCTGACTTGAACTTCTTTGGGTTGTTTATTGCAAGGTAAACAGGGATGATCCTGCCACCAGATGGCGACCTCCGACTATCGCGCTCAACAGCTAATTCAGAATCCGACTCAAATGTGATGAAAGATTCTGCGACATCTGCATTGGCAGAGAATGAAGAGCCAATAAACTCGATAGCACCGAAACCAGCACTTGCTCTGGTTTTCTTATCCCCTGTCGTATCAAACTCGGTAAAATTCTCAATCTTCCCTGTTCCATGATAAACAACCAGCGGCTCACCATCTTCATCCACAACCTTTGAGTCTTTAAAGAATGCCTGGAACTCTGGAGTACGTTTGACTGCTTCAGCTTGATTCAGGAAGTCCTGGCTACCGGTAGGGCGTTCATTCCATATGGATTTAATTTGTTCTGGATGGAAGGCTATGTAGGAGTCACCTGCCCCCTCGGCCTGGTTTCGATAAACTATACCATCGAAGCCAAACTTCTCCAGCTTGGCTCTAACGACAGAAGTAATTGACTTGTTGCCTGATGCGTTCTGCTTTAGCGCGGCCCCCGCTTTCAGGACCGCCGTTATTTCCTCATACTGCTCCTCGGTTAAACTACCTTGCTCAACCGTGCCGAAAAGGGCTTCCCACAGTTGATCAGGATTATTGAAATCACCAGCATCCTCCATCCTTAGAGGATTCTTTATATTAAGATAAGCAGGAATGATCCTGCTGTCCCGATCTACATCTACATTCATTCCCAGAGCAGATTTTATCCTGGAGAAAGACTCGCCATCCCTGTAAACAGCTAAAGTATCAACCCTGTCATTAGCTTGCTCAACCGTGCCGAAATGCGACCCTAAATCCCAAGCCCCCTCTGTCTCGAAAAACTTAAAGTCTTCCGTTGCTTGCGTCCCATGATAAACAACCAGCGGCTCACCATCTTCATCCACAACCTTTGAGCCTTTAAAGAATGCCTGGAACTCTGGAGTACGCTTGACTGCTTCAGCTTGCTGGTTTAGGTCTGCCTCTTGCGCTTGGCCAGCGGACTCTTGCCGTTTCTCACGATTCTTCTTTAACCGTTGCAGTGAGATGTTCTTCTCCCTAACCTTACCATCAACGCCTTTGGTCTTAATACGGATACCGTCTTTCCCCTGCGCTTCCAATTCCTCAATCGTTGGCAATCCATTCGCATCAATTTCCTCCACGGTCATAGTCAGTGGGTTCTTGATAGATTCGATGACGGGTAAAGGGTGCAACTTATTAAACTCTTGCAGGGGTATACCGAGTGCCTGGGCTGTGGCCCTCTGGTTATGTGCCATAATAGTGGCACCCCTCTCCGCGTTCTCCTCGCTTTGTCCTGCGGCAACTAACTGCTCACGCTGGTCAGATACTATATTGTCGAAGACATCGTTGTCGCGCTGTGCCTCAAGATGCCCCTTAAGTATAGAGTCACCTTGCTCCTCGACATTCTCGAAGTCATCGATAAGCTGTCTTGCTTCAGCAGGAGTAAACCCATCGGCCTCAAACTTGGAATGTTGTGTAAGTTTACTATGCGCTTCTGGGTTCCTGGCAATCTTCGATGCATACACAGCCAGGGGAATCTTTACGGCACCATTGGTTTCTGCGGCAGTGGCATACTCTTCAGCTAAACCCATCTCTTCCATGACCGCGCCGACATCATCCTGGTACACTTCTGCTAATTGGTCAGCATCAACATAAACATCACTAATCGGACCGTCTGCTGTCACAGCCTCGACTATCTCTTTGTGCTTGTCTGGTAATTGTTCAGCCAAGATAGATGCTTGCTGGTTGTCACCCATTGCATTCATCATCGTTTCATTCAGGTCAGCCTGATTCACTTTCTGGCGTTCAGCGTAATAACGTACCCCCCCGCCAGGGGAAGCAAGTACTGCTGATCCAGCGAAAACCTTCAAGCCCACAGTCCCTATCTGCTTACCCGCTTCTAATAACTTGTCAGGCGAATCAAGTTCTGACTCTAGCTCTTTCGTATTGAAATGCCGCGCAAGCTCACGGCTCATAAAGTTTGATGTCTCCTGGATCATCTCTGTCCCAGCTTCACCACCCGCTGACTTAAAGATAGTAGCGAATGCCAATGCCAAAGCAGTCCTCTTCGAGACTGTACCCAGCTTGGCTTTCTTGGCAATAGCCTTAACGATTGCAGACTTAATCGGCTTAGTAAATAATCCGAGGCCTACAATCTCAAGCGTACCGTTCACCCAGCCAACAACCTCGGCAGTGTTCTCCGCCAAACCCACATCAAACCCAAGCTCAAGCATTTCCCGTTTGGCGTGACCTGCCTCAACTCTCCTCGCCTGGTCGAATACTTCAGATGTAGCAAAAGCCGCCGCCATTGTGCCACCAAGCACAGGCACTGTGATAGCCTCTTCTGGTAGCAACGCTTGTGGCCCCATCTGTCCAGACACAGCCGCTATAGTCGCGCCCGTTGCCGCTCCAGCGGAAGCCTTGTTCATTATTTCATCAAGACCGTCAATCATCTGGCCAATAATCATTGCCGCCTCGCCAAAGATGCTTGAAGGCCCGAAGATGTCACCACTGGTATGGTAACCCTTCATGATGTTGTCTATTTCATCAATGCGTTTTTGGTTCTCTATTTTCTGGCTATCGTTAAGACTTGAATGACCATGCAAGCGAAGTCCCTGCTCACGCATGAGCCTACCTTCGTCAAACTTATCACCCAAGTCCTTCCATACAGTTTCCCACCAGGACAAGTTTTCAACATCTTCCGGCACTTGCATGACGCTTGCTAGTTCACGATCCTGCATAAGCTCTTTAAGGAACCGTGTCTTCCCTAAAGATTCGTTTGCCTGGTTGATCTTAATTTGCCGCTCTGCCCCAGCGGGGTCAGTCTCAACGCGCTCCACATCCTGTCCAAGCTCTGTTGCCATTTGATGGTTACGAATAGCATCGCGAGGATTGCCATCAAGCGACATCTCCATACTGCTATCAACGCGCTTCTGGGTATGATCTTCTTCAAGCTGGCCTGTCAGTAGGCCAACATCTTCCAAATTACTTAAACCCGTTGGCGCGATAGGTGACAGCCCTGTGTCCTGCTCGGCAGGATCAGGGTCACCAATCAAAGGGTCTTTAAGCTCTGGTTCAGCATCAATGTAGAAGTCGTCTAGTAAGCTCATTCCATCTCCCGTTTCTCATCTTCAATCTGTTGTTTCCTCTGGACGACATAATTATCGTAAGCCTGACCAGCTAGTCCCCCGTAATCCCTTACAATGATTTTCTTGCCAGCTTCCATCTGGTTAACATTGAGGCCACGCACATACTCCGCAAGTTCGGTCTTAGTGATGGTCTTGCCGTTCTCGTTATCATTGTTAGGTATCCTAATACTGGACAACTTAACGTGTTTGTTTGTACCTCTCCACAGTTCAGCTATATTCTGGGCGGTAGCTGGGAGTCGGTATCTATCAAGACGCTCAGACACAACTTCTTTAATCAGCCTACCGTCTTTATGCTTAGTGCCGAGCCAAGCGTTAATCTTGTTAAGTTCAACAATCTCCTCGTTCACAATAACGTAGAAATCTTCTGGCAAGCTACCTTCAGCCTCTGCCACTGACCGCAATTTGTGGTCATCAGCATTGATGTTAAACCAGCCCCATTTCTTATCCTTGTGGTTCTTAATATAAATCTTATCTCTAGCCAAAACGTCAGCTATTTTATTTCTCACACCATTAGGCACCTGGGCACCACCGTTTGCCTCACTCCATCTGATCTCTGCCGCTTCCGCCGCGTTACGCACTGTGGCAAATAGTTGAGGGTCACCATCAGTGCCTGTCTCCTCATACCCTTCAGCCTTCAAGGCATCATTTACTCTTACAGTAATACTTCGCCCAAACTCTTGCGTGATCTTATCGCCGGGTACTGGGAAGTCTTCCTCTGTCTGCTTCAGGAAAGATGCCGTGAATGTATCCTTGACGATTTTATTGAACTCTGCATCGGTAGGCCCAATGCCATTATGTGACTTTTTGAATGCCGCGACAGCCTGATCCATCTTAATGTTCGCTGTTCCTTTACGCGGCTGATGCTCGGCACCAACCCACTTATAGTGGTCGTAAAGGTCGTTAAGTTTCTTCTGATGCCCCAACTCGCTAGAATCACTTTCTTTCTCTGCCAATTGCTTGTTCTGCAATGCCTGTAAAGTCCCTGGTTTAATCTTGTCATGATACATGAGGTCTAAGTTCAAAGACTTAAACTTCTCCATATCGGTACTAATCATATCCACAACTTCCTGGTAATACCTTGAGTTTGACCTATTGGATATAAACGGTTCCCCTTCTCGTAACGATTTCAGCTTGGATTCCATCCGCTCCTTACCAGTGGAATCCAACAAGTCGTACATCTTCTTAATCTCAGGGTCGGTAATCCTGGATAAGTCAATTTTCCCAGCAGTCGCACGGTTGTCCATAATGTATTTATACACAGCATTCTCACTCTGTGTTTTCTGTTCCGCACGTTTCCTTCGCCCCCAGCCCTCAATCCTGTTTAAGTGGGTAAACGCCTTGCCCCTTATAGTCCCGTCCTTTGTCTTATCCATTATGTACGCGATTGGGTCTGGTTGTGATTCAGCTTCTACGGCTAACATGGTTGCCGTTAAATCTATCTCTTCTGCCGCGATTGCATTGTTTATGGAAACTCTTGATGTTTCCGTGAGATTAGCGGTATACTTTTGTGCATAGGCTTTGGCATCAGCCAAGGCGGTTTCTCTCCCTTCAAGCCCCTCTTGCGACAGCATGACCCTTATCATTCCTTGATGAGCAATTGCTTGTTTAGCCAATATCTCTTCAGTAACCATCGCCGCATTCCAGCCTCTAACAACGCCAATGCCTTTGACTGATGAGGCCATGTTACTAAGCTCACGTTTTTGTTCTGCATCTGTAACTGCTAGTGTATAGCTGGTAATCGTAGCGCCAAGACTTGACTTGTATGAATCTAGCAAAGCGGCATCGGTTTGCTGATCCTGGTGAATACCAATAGCGTTCATGTAGTCTGGCTGTCGGACCTTAATCGCCAACGCTATCCTGCGCTTCTGTCTATCGCTCATGCCATCGTGCTTCTGCTTGAACGCCTGGTGAGAAGACGAACCATCACCTTCGAGCCAATTGTCCATTACTGCTTTTTCAGACTCAAAGATATTCTTGGCATCGTGCATTTTATTGGAATACGCAGTACGCTTACGCCCTAGCTCCCAAGTCTTGTACGCCGCCATTGTTCCTTCAAATTCTTCTAGGTCCAGTTTGCCTTGACGCGCCACGGCAAATTTCTGCACTGCATCAGCCGCAACGCCAATCTCTTTACCAAAGCCTTCTTCAGCAGAAACCATATCCCTGGTTACACCACTGGTCTGGGTAGGCAATGCGCCTGGTTGAATGGTGCCGCTGACCTCGTTAAAACCTCTCGGTATTGTTGCCATAATATTTCCCTATGCTTGAGCCATTGCGAATGAACCAGCAGAACTTAATAGACTGCCCATAAAAGCCCTATTGCCTCTAGCTGATGGATTGATTGTCGATGCTTTATTTCTTGCCGCTTCTTCCTTACGCTTGTAGTTCAGCCGCTTAAGTTCATTAGCATCTTCAGCAAACTGACGATTCCTCTCGATGATTCCACGCTCCTCGGCCTCGATCACATTGGTGCTGTGAATAACATCTACCGGACTGCCACCACTTATCCTGATATTCCTACCAGCGTAAATTGCCCTGATACTGGCTTTCTGGTGCAGAGACTTCCTTCGGACCCGCTTATCCGCGTCAACACTCGCGGCATTTACTCGCATCTGGTTAAGATCAGTAATAGTCTGGTTGTTCATTGCTTCCTGGACGATGGAATAGTACCAAGACAGTTCATTGTTTGCGTCAACGATAGCCTGGGTTCTATCCCCTGATGCCTTCACCCCGGCGGCAAATCCGAACATAGCCTGGTTGCTAGGTAACCCAGTGGTATCCGCACTCGCACTCTTAGAAGACATAGCCTTAACTCGGCTCCCAACCTTAGTAGGGTCATACTCGGCACTAGGAGTTCCGCTTCCAGAACCATAATCCCACGGCCAGTATAGGTTCCCCCCGCGAACATCATCAAGGTAGTGGTCTAATTTATCAAGGAAAGGCTCCTCTGTGGCTATTTGGTTTCCATTATTCCAGTACCAGGGATCATCAGATATGTTTGCCATCACTCTTCTCCTTTTCTATATTTGTTGACACGATACCCCTGCAACTGGAACCCTAACCGCTCGTATAGCTTGAGAGTTCTCTCAGGATGTATGCCAGACGAAACATCTATGGTAATCAGCACGGCACCTCTATCCCATGCCCACTTCTCATAAGCAGATATAAGTAATAACCCTGACGGGCCTCCCCTATGCTCCTCCCTAATGAAGTAGCAAAGCTCATTGGCCATAAGATCGTCACTGAAGTGGTGCGGGGTTACCAGGCCAAGAAACATACCAACGGGAGAACCGTCCTCCTCGGCTATGAATGAACAGCCCACCTGCACCATAAACTCTGAACACAGGAAGGAGACTAACTTGTCCTCGTTAAAACTCATGCCGACAAAAACAGGCGATTCCTTATGCAACTCTTTGCTCATAGCAACGATAATAGGAATATCGTCTGGAGTACCTTCCCTAATCACCAGGGCACTCTCTTTAAGCTGAACCAAGTTCTACCTCCAGGGTTGTGGATAGGATTGATATAGGGCTTGGGTCTGATTGTCTAATCGCTATCTGCCCACTGCGTGACCATGCTGGGTCCAGTTGTATCTCTATTTCATCGGATGACATTTCCGTGGGTGCGTCATACGCTTCAGATGTTCTTTGTGCATACTCGCGCAAGTGGTCAAAGTCTGGACCAACCTTAATCCCCCTGGCCTTGTCAACTCGCAGATATGCTTTGGATATTGACTTGAAAGTCCCTTGCCCAAGGCCATCCCCTTTAGCAACAACCAGCGGAAGTGTTTTCAAATCAGAGGTGTACGGCAGTCCCGCATGAATACGCGCCGCCCCCCTGCTTAAGGTGATAGAACCGTTAGCCGCTACCGTCTGGGACGCAACCACTGATCCGTCCGCGAAAATTGCAACGGACTCACCCACAAGATGGTGCAATCCGTTCACAACCGTTATCTCTTTCCTGGCTTTACCACCAGTGATGTAAGTGCTGTAAGCAGAACCATCGACTGCCGCAGGAGTTGCCGCCGTGTTGTAAAGCTCAAAGGTGTTCGTTGTTTTATTCTTTACCGTGTACCGGTTACCGTTAAGCTCGGTCATCCCAGTGTCAATACCAAGACCAGCCAGGTCTGTGATCTGCACAACATCATCATCAGAGAAGCCGTGAGCCGCCGCTGTGACCACCGGAGGGTTTGCCGTGGTGACAGCCGTGATTGCCTGTGGGTCATCATAGGACAAGCCAGAGTCAACATGAAAAGCATCCCTTATGTCTGAGAATATCCTGGAATGGAACCGCTCAACAAACCTTCTATCGACTCCATTGACTCTGCGTTTTACGATAGCATATGTCATCTTTTCCCCGTTAGACTCAGGGATAACACACACAGACTCAAACTCACCGGCAGTTGTATGATGGTGCCAGCCAAGCACATCCGGTTTCTGGCCAGACAGGTATGTCAGTCCAAGCAGTTCACCGTCTGATCGAACAGCCCAGATAATGGATACGGGGGTACTGGAATAATCCCAATCAGAAATGGTATACCCATCGAACAGGTGAGGCGCGATAATAGATATATCTCTAGGCTTATATTTATCAGTCTCGAAGGAATAGTTCATGTCATACACATGACCCCCTAAATCAGCGACAAATAGAACCGCATCACCAGATACGATAGGGGGTTTATTACTTGAACCAACATAGCTTTGCGGGCGCAGTGAGATAGTGGTCGGTGTTAAGGCATCAGAGTTCTGAGTTGCCAGCTTCCACTCGGTTGCTGATGTAAAGATTATCAGTTCATCTAATGGGATGAGGTGCCTGATGCTATTGTATTGTCTGGCTGACAGGGTAAAGAGTATTGAGTCATCGTCTTGTGACGGGATCGACTTAGATAGATTCGATTCAGTCCCAGGGCGTGTCATCCAGGTAGACTGCGGATCATTGTTGGTCGATGCAAAAACCCTTCGCTGGTCATGGTAAGACACGGTTGAAGGGTAATCATTGGCACCATTGAATGGGGTTTGATTCTCAGGAGGAGAGATCAGGACATCGGCGCTGATGTTGTCATCAACAAATGAGAGGTCAGATGTTTGCCCAATGTACCCGAAGACCCCATTATCTTCTTTGTATACGTTGTACCTGGAAGCGCCGGACACGGCACTCCATGAAATTGTATTCTCGTTGCCCGCTACGGATAAATCCTGGGAGGACGTTGTCACCTCTAGTGAAGCTAAGGATTCTTCCAGCGTATCTGACAAGGCAGTCGCAACATAAGTGTATGTGTTGGACCCCGAAGAGGGTGAAGCTGATAGCGACACTCCTGTTTGCACTGCTATGGTCGGCGCAAATGTTATTGTTGCCAACTGCCAATTTGAAGCACCCAGCCTCTTAAGCTCACGCGGAGCGTAACTAGGATGCACAATAGTCATCACATCAGCGGACTGTGTGTAGTTCAGGTCAAATAGGTCGGCAGTGACGTATGGTGTAGTGAGCGTATAAACCCTGGCAGATGTTCCGCCGGAGGACCATGCGGTGTAGGCGGATGAATCAATTGCATTATCTTGCAGGTCGGTAAGCTCAAAGGTTGTCGCTGTCTTGTTGGCAATCTTAAAATATCTGCCATTAAGTTCAGTTGTCCCCACGATCCCAGATAGATAAACTTCGTCCCCATTAGTATAGCTGTGGGTTGCGGTAGTAACCACGCACGGGTTCGCCAGGGTCACTGCGGAGATGTTAAACCCTGACTCCAGTACAGTAGAGCCTTCTGTGTGTATCCGAGCATACAGGTTGCCAAACTCCAGGCTGTAGGCTTGGTCCGTACTAAAAATAAACGGGATCAATGTGACAGCGGTTGACCCCCCATCCTTCACTTCTTTAACAAACTGCAAGCCTGGGCGATTTACCGCAGGTCCATGCGGCAGTGGATGAAAGTTCAGCATCTCTGCCGAGCCTGTCTGGTAGTGGTTAAGGTCGATACGCCCAAGCATCTCAGGGGCGATGACTCCTCCACCAAATGAACGCTGATGGATTCTGGCCATTATGTCCTCGCCTTAATACCGCTCGGTTGATAAGTTCTTAGGTCCAGGTCTGCTTTGCTAACGCCATGAAGTTTCTGCTGGTTAGCATCAATTGTTGCCGCCTCCCCTAATGTTGCCTGGAACTGCTCTATGGTAACCTGCTTAATCTTAGGGTCACGGGTTAATGGTAACGCCAGATAAGAAGCCAGTTTCCACGAAAGCGCATGAACAAACACAGGAGGATACTTCGATGTGTCCTCAATGGTTGCCGTGTACCACAATTCAGCAGGGTCCACTTCTGCAAGCACAACCGTGCCATGAGTGGAATGGGATTCAATCTTGTATTCTGTGGGAGTGCCGTAGTCCTCTGCTACCAACCCCCTGGCAACCAGAAACGGGTTGGGGATTGTAAACCAATAGCTCCACCCAGACGGAGCATCGACAGAGAGTTTTGATAGTAATTGCCTTTGCCTCGCGAATCCCCAATCACGCACTGACAAGGTTTCGTCCCTGGCAATCGGATAAAACTTCTTACAGAGAGCGGCCTGGGTTGAACCGTCAGGCGGAGCAATCGCTGTGATCTCGGCAGGGTCGGCAATATGACCCAGTGCCAGGTTACATATATCGACTTCAGAAGACATCCATGTTCTCCTCTATACAATAAGGTACTAACTCATGTTATTTGCTGGATTTACCGCTCCTGCTACGGGTCTTTCTCTTGACAGGCTTTGGCGCGTCTTCCGCTAAAGCTGGTCGTTTATGTTGCGGTTCCAATAGAGACTCACCAACCGGTTCCTCCCAGGGAGGCTTCCGTTCTTTGTTGATGTTCCCTGCGGCTTTGGTGCCTTTAACATTTGAGGTCAACGGCATTGCCGATTTCTCGATGATAGGAGCGTCAACATCTCCCATCCATGTGCCTCGCGCTTCATCGTCCCGGATTTCAAAGACATCACCAACCCTGCGGCGCTGGGCATCGTAGTATCCAGGTTTGAGAGCTTTTACTTTTATCATCTAATTCATCCTTTAAAAGTGAACCTGGTAGAGGGGCCGAAGCCCCTCATACCAAGCCAGGAGGAGCTGACCGTTAAATAGCGTCAGCAGTGGAAACCCAAGAATAAGCCTCTTGATCCGAAATATACGCATCAACCGTGACCGTTGGCGATGTGCCACCCAAAACATACTCAACGCCGATATAGCGAAGTACCTTTTCAGCAGGAACTACCATTGAGAAGTTTGCCCCTGCGGTCAAGTCAGTAGAAAGCATAATGCGCTCTACCAGGACCGTGCCGAGGCTAGTTGCCGCACCGGTAGCGATGTTGAACTGATAAGTCTCATCACCCGTGGTGAAGTCAGCGGCTACCGTTACATTGAAGTGAACGAAGAGCGGTTTACCTGCGCCAACCTGCCGAGCAGTCTGAGTAAGGTCAACCACGTTTGTGCTATCTGCGGAAGCAGTCAACGCTTGTGCGCTTGAAAGCTCAAGACGCGAATCAATCATAGACATAATATTTTCTCCATAAAGGAAGTTGAAGTTTTATTGAACTACCAATTTATTTATCGGTAGTTATACAATCCGTGCTTCTGCGCTGGTCAAGCTGTCACAACGTCTGACGGGAATGCCATCGAAGGACACAACGTGCTTGCCTCCAACCTGGTCCATCGTAAGATTGACGTTTGTGGTGTTAGCGATCTGCCTACGCAGTACAGAACGGAGTCCGCGATTCATGTAGAACGCAGGTCGGCCTTTACTTTGGTTTGGCAGAAGCTCGATAGCCTGGGCCATCAGGTCCGTAACGTCAGCGCCCGCTGACTTATCAGCAGTCAAGAGAGACTGATCGACATTACAGATACGAACTACATATCTCCAATCCCGCACAGAGAGTCCAACGTCCCACTTGTAGTGAGAACGGTAGGCTTCCATTCGTCCAGAGTTACTGCCATCAGAAGCATCTTCAATTGTCACCTGACCTTTGTCAGTGAACTGGAGCCCCGCTTTTGATCCTTTAGGGTAGATGCCGTGAACGGTATCGGTTCCCCAGGAGATCAACCAGATGGAATTGTTATCAGCACCTGTACCGCCACCATCAATGATATTGTCAGCGTTTGCAGGTCCAGTAATGTCATTGAAGCGTGGAGAGAATCCCGTGAACTCTTCTGGGCTCGTTCCCTCGTTACCATAAACCAGAGTGTCAGAGAACTCCTGGCTCATGCCTTCAATGTGCGCGCGGTCCTCACTCATACGAAACGCGGCTGTGTTGCCATTAAGATCAGCCAACTGCTTGTCAATCTCCGCGTAAGCCTCCAGGCTACCGGTTGTATCGGTGACCTGTACGTTGGTTGCTTTGTTGGGCTGAACGCCTCCATATAACTTTCTCCATGTAGGAGCGGGGAGTCCGGCACGAACCGTGGTGCGGTGTCCGGTAGGCAAGTTGCCCTCGGTCCACACCATGTCATCAAGGATTTCATTTGTCTCGTTGAGAATCTCAACGATATTTGCAATCTGCCCATCTGGATCAGTCGCTTTCGCTACATCCGCCAGGGTTGGATTTACTACTGATAAAGTTGCCATGCTTAATAGTCCTCATTAAAAAGGGTTGTAAAAATTCAACCCCTGGGACTCGCAAGCTCTATCAGTTGAAAATGCTCTACCAACTGAGAATCCGCTCAACATGGGCCATCCGTGGCCTTGATAGAGCAAGTCCGTTCCAGGTATTAGTTAGTTACTTATTCATATTCGGGTACATCACTTCCGCAGGAGTCTTCTTAGTCTCCCTTGGCTTCATGTTGCCCATAACGAAACGATGATCCTCGCTCATCGCCTGTGTCATGCGGTGAACCATCCTGATAACAGAAGGATGATTGCCGTAACCTGTCTCGTTCATGAAGACCTCAATCTCGGTCATCTGCTGACCTTTCATGGTGCCATCCTGATGTAATACAGGCTTGCCATTTGCATCTGTGGCAGGGTCAGAGAAGGAGTTCATGGTCCGCCGTGCGGCAACCATATTCTCCTGCAAATTAGCCCCACCGAACTCTTTGTCGTTCATGGACTCTTTTGCCCATTCCTGATGCATCGCCTCCCTTGCTTCCTGGGAGTTGCTGACAGAACTCAAATGCTTGTCGAGCATTGCTTGCGCGCGATCCGCTTCAGGTAGTTTGTTCAACTCCTCTACAAACGACATATAGTTAGACTTCCCCTCATCACTCATCTCATAACCGTCTGGGACAGTAAGAGTAAATTCAGTTGGCTGACTATCCTGCTCTTGCTTCTCCGAACCAGCCTCGGACGTTGTCTCTTGGCTTTCTGTGGTTTCGGTTTCCTTCTCCGCCGTGGCTTCTGCCGTTGCGGTTACTTCCTGTGATTCTTCAGACATTTGGTTCTCCTTAGATATTTAGAAACATCTTTATTGCTTGCTCCTGGTTCGCTTGCAAGATTTCATCTTTGATTCGATGTCCTGCCTGGTTACGCCCAATCGCCTTATAAATTTCCACATTGTTCGTACCGCTAATGGGTACATTTATGTTCAAGAACGTAAGCACTCCCTTTAAATACCTGCGCCCATGCTCTGATTCGAGTATGTGCCGAAGGTCATCAATCCTTTGATCTACCTTGCTCTTCGCGTCCTGCTTCTTCCTCTCGCGCTTCTCGAAATCGTAGTGACTTGTCATAATTGAGTGAATTGACTCGCGACATTGTTAGCCACGTTGTCTAAGGCGTTGCCATTGCCTTCGGTTTCTGTTTCGCTTAACGTCTTCGCCGTATTCGCGATCTCTGGTATCATTGCCATTTGTTGCTGTTTAGCCTGTGCCTCGGCTCGTTCCTGCCTGATAATTGCTACATCCTCATTAGCAACAATCAAATGAGGAGATATGCCGAGCATCTCGCTGTACTCATCAATCATATCGTCAGCATTGAGCTTGTCTAATACCTCTGGTTTTACCGCTGACATCTGGCCTACTGTCCCAAGGATACGATCCAACGAAGCGATACCCACTGACTTCTGTGCTTGCGCTAACATCGACACATACTCAACACCAATGTCCTGTCCTTGCAACTCTTCAGGAGGAGGAGGGAACAAACCGTCTTCCAGGGCAATGGTGAATGAGTTATCAATCAATGGATCGAGTAGCTCGTTCTGGTTACGCTCCAGGACAGGCCCAAGGATGAGAAGTTTCTCTTCATGTTTCTCTTGGATTTCTCTTGCTGTTTCAGGTTGCTGGCGTTGCTGTGCCGAAATCATCTGGAACATATCAACGAAGAACGCAGAGTTGATACGCCCACGCACATCAGCTATGTCTTCTAATAGATGCTGAAGGTTAAGGTTGACCTCGAATGCTGATCTGATACCACCCGTAGGAGCGGCAGGATCGTAATAGGAGGTTCCACCAGGCAATACATCTTCCATCCCACGGAGCGCCGTAGGAATCTGGAGCGGAGGGTCTGCCTGGTAGTCAATCCCTTTAGCTTTCTTTAGTTGATCGTCTTGCAGTTGAAGAACATCGCCGAGTGCGGTCATGCCAGGACAATCGGAACCGTACACATCCCCACCCCTGACAATCCACCTCGGTGACAGGACAGGGAACTGCTTGAACCCTGACTCACGCAAGGTCATGTTGTTGTCTTGGCCAGACTCAATGAACACTGACTCCCAAGGCATATTCCTGTTATTGCTTTTCAGGACATCTCTCTCTTTTCTAGGCTGGATGGCGTGTATCACGGTTGCCCATTCATCCATGTTGCCTTTTTCGTAAAGCGCCTGTGATGCCAGGGAAACATTCTCAAACCCAAACTCCTGGACCATTGGAGCTATCTGCATCTGCATCTCGCGATAGATAGTGTCAATCTCATAGCGGTTGTTCTGTGCAATGTAGAACTCACCTACGGTTTGGGGGTAAAGCCTGATAACGTCTTTATGGTCACGGAACACATAGGCACAAGCAGTACCGAATGCCCCCATCTCCTCGTAAATGCTGTGCAATACGCGGTAGACGTTAGACCTGGCAAAAAGATTACGCATAACCTCTGCCGCTTCATTCAGCCATATCTTTACGGGCTGATACTCCATCAACTCGCGATCACGCAGTGCCAGGTTGAACCACTTACGCGCTGGAGATGACATCCCTGCCATCATGCCAGCCGCAAGAACATTCAATGCCCTGGTCGCTGTGGAATCGTATATAGATAGGTTGCGCCTCTCACCCTTGTTACGGTCTTCAAGGAAATACCTGCCTGACCGAGGTAGGATGCTCTCTGTTATCTGTTTCCAGTGAGAGAAATAGGACTTTTGCTCCAGCTTCAGAGTGCCAAGTCTCCTCATGTACTTTTCGTTTTCTTCTGCCATCAGTGCCTCCATGCACATTGCCTGGAGCATCCTTGCCCCAGGATAAAACTACGCCAACAAGTTACTGCTTAAGTTAAGCTCACTATCATCCAGCCCACCACCTGTCAGCAACGTATCCTGCTTCGTTGTGCCACCAGCCTTCTTTGCCGTCTTAATAGCGTCCGTAGAAGAAGTGTCAGCCGCCTTCTTCGCTTGCTGAATAGATGCCGCATTGAACGCTGAATTGTCAGGAGCCTTTGGGGGCTTGGGTGCCATTGCCGCAGTAACAATAGAACTCGCTACCATCCCACCTGCCAGCCACATGGCCGCTGTCGCAGATATTGCGCACATATACTAACCTCCGAGTAAAGTTTTGCCGGTACTCAAGGAACTATCACCAATTCCCTGTGTCCCTTGTGTGAATATTGATGAGGAAGCTCCACTACCGCCCCTACCCTCCTTGAGAGAAGACTGCTGTCTCTTTACCTCACTGACCGCCACCCTTTTCGGTGCCTTCTTTACTGGCGCAGGAGGAGGTGGAGGAGGACTAGGTCGTGATGGTGATGAGAATTTGCCCATAACTATTTGTTCCCTATGTTGAGGCTAAGTACGGGACCAACATCAGCGAAGCCAGCCTTCTTAACCAAGTTAATGAATAATTGTTGATACTTTGGGCCAAGCCCTGCGGTTGCTGTAGAGAATGCGTGAGAACAGCCTTTCTTCTCTGCCCACTCTATTACCGCTTCGATGATCCGCCTGGACGCATCTGTCACTTCACCATTAGCAGGAACCCAGAACTTACACATATAGCAGAAAGGTTTGTCATGGTACTCAAGACTTGCGGCAACTAAAGCGCCCCCGACAATCTCACCTTCATGCTCTGCTATGATGATGTCTTGCGAGTCACCCATGATGTATTGCCAGGTGTAATTAACAGCGTGGTTATCATTGAAATCCAGACCATAATCACTCTCACTGTTTGCCGCTCTTTTAACTTCAAGCAGTGGATAAAGATCATCACTGTCTGCAATCCTGACTGTGGTCTTAATTATCTTCATCATCGTTTCACATGGGCCATCCGTGGCCTTGATTTAGAGGGTTATAGTTTCTACGCTTCTCTGCCATATCGCCACGCATCTTCGCCATTCCCTTCGGTGCTACTGGGTAAGCAAAGGTCAAAGCCAAAGCATCACCCAGGTCAGGTGAAGCCAGCCCTCTCCGTTTCATATCTTCTTTCTTTTCAAGCTGTATCTTATTGGTAGGGGTGAAGCCATACTCAACCCCGATAAGGTCATCCATTAATTCTCTGTCGTCAGGGATAGCACCACCTGGCAACCACTCCCTCATGTTGCCCCACATCTCTGCCCGTTTGTTTTGGTATCTGGCATCTTCTGCCTTACTGCCGAAGTTGACTTCTGTAACATTGACATGAAGCTGTCGAAGTCTGTCAACTACTCCGCCTCCAACTCCACCCCCATCAACGAAGACTGCATCGGCTTGATGCAATCGCACGAACTCCGCAACGTGAGCCGCCAGTTGCATTGTGTCGATGTTTCTATATTCTTGCCAATCAATGGTCCTTGCATCGCGTCCGCGTCTACAGCAAATAACACTTTGGTCGTCCCCAAATCGGGCAACGTCCACGGCAATAATTAAAGGCTCTTCCAGGTAACACTTAGCCTCTCGATCCATTGCCCCGTCTACCAACTCACCGCTGATGAACTGCATGGAACTAGCAGAAGGAAACTCTCCTCTGACACGGACCTTCACAAAGTCACTGTCTTCCCCATAATCCTCAACCCATTGGTTCAGCTTGCGCTTGTCAGTCATCTTGCAATCGCGGCTGTCAATCTGGCGCGTTCTCCATCGGTGCTTGTTCTTACCGAAACACTCTCTAAAGCGCCCAGTGTTCCTGGTAGGATTGCCAAAGGTAAACCACATGGCACCAGGGGTTGTCATCGCACCTTCCGAAACCTCCCAGATACTGTTAGGGATAGCAGATGCCTCATCGTAGAGGACCAGAACGTGTTCACCGTGCTGGCCAGCAAAGGCTTCTGAGTTCTTCTCACTCCAGGGGATAGCAGACACATACCAGGACTCTGGAGATGAAACGTGATAGAACTTAGTCGCTGTCCATTCAAACCAGGACTTAACCAGGGAGCGCTTGTGCCATAAGGCCAACTCTCTCCAGGTCTTAGTCTCCAACTGCTGTTTAGTGTTGGCCGTGACCACCCCATTGAGATTTTTCATTGTTGCCATAGCCCATAAGGTAATCCATGCCGATACTGCCCCTTTCCCGATACCGTGGCCTGAAGCTATAGCAGACTGTAAAGCCTCGTTATCACCGCTCCTACGCCACTCCCCAATACTGTTAAGCAGTTCCGCTTGCCATTCGTCAGGACCGGTATGGCCTTCCAGGTCACCGTGCCCCCAATCGAACACCAACTTCACAAAGCGCAAAGGATCGTCAATACACTTGGCAACCTGGTCCACCAATATATCCCCGCAATCTTTCTGTTTTGTGGCTACTGCTGTCACTCAATTATCTCCGGCTCACCCACACGCTTTAATGCTCTATTCATTTCAAGCACCGTTACATGAAGATTAGCTATGTTGTTTGTTGTGTTGCTGTCCTGGTAAACCCCGGTCTTCTTGTTATAAATATCTATAGCCTTCAGCTTGTCGTATTGCTTAATGCGCTGATACCCGGAACCATCGGCACCGGTCATCAACGTAGACTCCTGGACCGACATCCTTTGCCTGGGAGTCAACTGATCGACAGACTTAGGAATCATCGTCCCGTCCGGCCCTTCAGTGTAGAGATCGCAATTGTTCGTCAAGATCATTCCAGCCAATACTTCGTTCACCATATCTGCGGTAAGCCCAGCATTCTTAAGGCTCTTCTCTACCCCCTTCTCAACAAGCTCTTGAATGTGAACATTGGTGAGTAACCGATAGGCTTGCTCTTTAGCGGTCTTCTTGCTATACCCAGCGCGAATAGCCGCCTGTGTAGCGTTCCTATCCTTACCGTACTCAGCAACGAATACCCTTTGCTTATCAGTTAGTTTCTTCTTTGCACTCATGTTCCCCCACCTTAGTTCTCAATTGGTTATGCTTATGCTCAGTACACTCCGCCCGTTTCTGGTCTGACTCTCCACTTAGCCCCGTAAAAATCTTCTTCCCCAGCGTCAGGTGCCTTATCAAATAAATCAACAAGGTCATCACTCCCCATCTCGCGGAAGCGCAATCTTTCCTTCTCCAAGTACCTCGGAACGTAGTCACACTTATCTACCATTTTCGATTTCCACATAACTCTCATCCATTCCAATAGGAATAAAAGGGTCACTAGCACAACCAGGACATTGCCACTCACCGTTGCGCGTAGTCATGTTGCCGTGATAGTTGCAGTGTTCGCACGACATTTGAACTTCAATCATCTCGTCACTCTCATTTAAGTGTTAATCCCGCCATTTCTTACATCTAAGTTTTTCAAAGTCATATTGCACACACTCCCTATTGGTGCGCCTCGACATCCAGTGCCATTCGCCATCACCTGGTCGCCTGAACGCCATTGGGCTATTCTTTGTCAGGTACTGGTGCGCCATCCACCCCGCGTGAGTAATCCATCTCAATTCTTTTGTCCCAACCACCTCAGTAACTGTCTGACAAGCCGGAGCCGGTTTCCAATCCAAAATTTCATAGCGATACAAAATCCCAGGGAACGTAACCACCAGAGTACGGTCACGTTCCGGGGCCCAGCGCAACATCTGCTCCAGCGGCGGAGGAACCATCGGATCATCACCGGCCCCCGCACTCATCGTCACTACCGCTGTGGCCAGTAAACCAAATATCAAAACTATGAAGACGCTGTGCCGTGCTTTCAAAATAAACAGGCTCCCTATACTCTTCTTTAATTAAATTGCCGTGCTTGTCATATGTCCGGCACGGGTAATACAATTGCTTCTCCGGCTTATTCCGATACTCGCGCTTACTCGCATCGTAGACCAGGTGAACCGGATAGTCCGCCCGATCATCTGGACTCTTCATTCGTTAAGGGTGACCGCTTGAGCCTGGTACTTTTCACGCAATCTCTTCTCCTGCACCCACGCCGTCCCAACGCTTTTAAGGTCGCATAACCTATAGTCATAAAATCCGTGATCTCCGAGCGGTTGAACGCAATCAGGTGTTTGCGGTTCGGCATATATCTTAGCGATCCCGCCGCTTGTACAACACGCTGGGAGAATCAAGAGACTTGAGAATATCAGCAGTGTCCTCATCGTGCTTCTTGTCCTGTTCATTGATCTTCTCAACCTTTTCAATACCGTTCTCCTGACTGTCCGCTTTCTCCATCCTTCGCCCAGCGTAAACAGCAAACGCAAAGGCACCAAGCAAAGCTACAATCAAAGCCGTTATCATCACTTCCTGTCGTCCTTATTCTTATCTCTCCAAATGTTCGCTCCACCCGCGTTCAATGCCTTTAATGCGCCATTTATCAGCGGAGTCAACTTGCCAAACCACTCATCGTCAATCTTGGTCGGAGTCCAAAACGTGACCATCTTGCACATCCCAATTACCAAGACCGCAATCTGCATCCAACCAGGTAACGTGTTGTAAACTGTCTGTATCTGTTCCATTATCAAACCTCCGTAATCTGTAATATGAAATAGGCGTATTCCCTCAACCGGTGCATGAACTCCTTAAACGCCATCTTGCTCTGCTCAATGCAATCGTGCCCATAACTTGAACCTGGCATCAGACACCCTTTTGAGTCTGAAACCCTGTTACCAGGGTGAAAGAGGATGTGGGTTCGGTGCCCCTCTTCAACGTCACGCACTTCAAATGTCTCTCCAAAACGCGGGGAAATCCTTCGGTGAGCCTCATAAATACCAACGGGGATACAGGAAATATTAGGGGTAGTCTTGCCGTCCTCCTGCAATACCAGGGGACGCTCAAGTGTTATGCAGATAGGAGACACGCCATCTTCAAGCAACACTCCATACGTTCCACTTTCAGAAGTGGCGATGCGCTTCAGTTGAATGACCTTGCCCACGTTCTCTTCCACACATCACAAACTACAACAATTGTTTAACGTGGAACAGACATTGGCTTCGACCAACCGTTGGGGCGAAACTAAAAGGATGAGAAATTTTTCGTCTTCTAAAGAAATAAGCGTGAAGAGTGGCTTCACTATGGCTTCACACCTGTGAAGAGTGGCTTCACAATGCGTAGCATTGCCACGTTTGGGCGTAGCAAAGGCGTAGCAAATAGGAAAAGGCTAGTCTTGCCTAAGGTAATGGCGGTCCCTGGCAGGTCGCATTAAGGTATCGTATTCCTGGACATAGATTTTATCGCCCCCGGCTTTCTTCGCTAAGTACAAATAAATCTCTTTGCCTTGGGAGAACTGCTCTGCAACTTCTCTCCACAGATTTATATCGCCGGTCCTTCTAAGAGTTTCTGGAATATCCTCAACCTTGAAATCTTTTTCTAGGTCATCCATCAGTTTAATTCCTCCGGTGATGGTAGTTCATCAATTGACGCAAAGACCCAGCCTCCACGCCAGGGGCAACCCACTCCAAATTATCCACCAATACGGAAGCCGACATATCCAATATTAATTCCCTGGGCTCGGCCTCCTTATATTCCTCCCAACTTCCTTCGCGATCATTCAGCTTTCCGGCCAACTCAAATGCGTCAACTATCTGGTCATATTGTTGCCGTGTCATTCCTTCTCCTTAACTGTCACATGAACCATTCCACCAGGCATCACTGGCCCCCGGACAATACTGATCCGGTCCACCTGTGAGTCGTCCTTGTACAGCTTCGCCATCTGCATCGAGTCCAGCAGTATCTTCTGGATATTGTCCAGGTCGCGCTTGCGCTTATCTGGGGGCCAAGCCTGGATGTCCAACTCTATCCTGGCTGTACCAAACCCATCGAAACGGTAACGCCTGACCGCAACCTGGACCTCAGTTGCAAAGTCCTTCGCCGCCCTGGTCTTGTACATCCTGGAACCAGAGATGCGGTATAGCTTGTTCCAACTAGGGGGCCAGGGCAGGACCAGTTTAATCTCCACTGCCCACCCTCTCCCCAATGGTCCAGTAGTTCCTGCCATCGACATAGTTGTCATCATACGTTGGGTCTTGAATTGACCTAACAACCTTAACGTCCTGCATATTCATCGCCGCTAGATGGCCAAGCTCCTGGCTGGTAGGTTCGCGCCCCTGGTCACAACACTTCTGCCACAGGAAGTTGAAGTTCGCCCACTGCTTAACCCCAATCGTGGTCCACATCGGCTCTATGGGGCCATACTTCTTGCCGCGTTCCTCCAATATTTCCTGGTCCTTATCGCTCATCTTTCTCCTTATCCAAAAGCCCTGCCCCCCTGTATAATGTGACACAAGATACAAACATCACTAACTTTCCTGTCCGAAAATAGTTTATGTTTAGAGGGCAGGGCTATCATTCACACGCAAAAATTTGGCGTTGATTTGGCGTAAAACAAAGGGCCATGCCTGTCGCTTGAACAAGCATAACCCTTTGTTATTGCTATTCCTCTGAATTTGGCTTAAATTTGTATTGTGGCCTCTCACGCCGGAAACAGGGGTTCGATTCCCCTTGGGGCTATTGTTTTCGCTTACGTTAAGAGACACTTTATTTCCCATTTCTAGAATTGGCGTTGATTTGGCGTAACTCTCCAGGCTTATGGTCGAAAACTGATACCGCCTTTTTGAGCCGCTCATCACCAAAATGCCCGTACCGTTTGTGAAGCATAGCAACCGAGGTATGTCCCATCAGATTTGCAACCACCAGGGAATCCTCCCCTCTGTTTAGCATGGTCGATGCAAAGAAATGTCGTAGATCGGTCGGCCTTGGCTTCCAGGAAATACCAGCTTTCACCACTGCCTTGCGCCAGCACTTCTGGAATCCCTGTATTCCGATCTTAAAGATACGATCATCATGCAGGTTCCTGACTCTGGCCTTGAACTTGAGTAGGTCCATCAACGGCTCACAGATTCCCATGTTTACCAGGGTGCCTGTCTTACCGCGTTTGGTCCGTATCATTCCAAGCTGAAGATCAACATTACCCCAGCGCAGTCCCAAGGCATCACCCAAGGTCAACCCTGTGTAGGCCATCAACATGGCAATAGCCTGGTGTTGCTCATTAAGAAACCCAATTGCAGAATCCAACTCGTCTTGCCGCATGAACTTCGTCTGGTAAAAGCCCTCGTTCAGGTAGATGACCGGCGGTATCTCAAAGGTCTTGTCAGCTTGTCTGATGACACCCTTTAACACACGCGCCATCTTCTTCAAGGAAGATTCAGGAAGGTGTTTCTTAGACGCGAAAAACTCCGTTACCATCGAACTACCAGTTACCGTATCGAAATTTATTATTTGACCAATCTTATGCTTCCCGAAATATGGAATCAGGTGAGTATTCAAATCAGACTCCTGGCGCACTCCCTCTTTCTTGGATTTCTTTGGTTGTTCCAACCGTTTCCACTTCTCAGCACATTCTAAAAATGGAATTTTATCTTTCTGGTATTCCCCCCTTTCAACTTTGAATTTTAATTCTGCCAACCGCTGTGTGGCAATGCGGTCATCGGTAGTGTCCAGACAATCTTCCAGCTTTACACCCCGACAGCTTGTCATCGCATACCAAACGCCACGCTTACCCTTCTGACGCATTTCCCTTCTGATTGCCATAGCTCCATCCCTCCATGAGCCATATCCATCAGAATAGCGGTTTGATTTTACCACATTATTCACTCGTCATTAACCTCTGATTCAGGTTGCCACCTGGTTATTGTCCTCGGTCCGGCTTATGCTGATGGTCAGGAGATTCCCCAGGGTTGCTAAAGTTGCTAAAGTTGCTAATTTCGCTAACATTTTTCTCAAGATTAGCAATATTAGCGAGAATAGCAGGGTCTACCAGTTGCCTAAATGTTGACCCTAGTGGTTATGTTATTGCTGGGAACTTTTCATGCGCCGGGAATTGTAGCTGTTTACAAATTTTCCCTTTGCGAAAATAATTCCATGTCTTTACCGCCAAACCAAAGAACTCCTTACGGGTCAGCTTGATGCGCTTTATTTTGAAATTAATCAAACGGTTTCTTAGATGGTAAATAGGTTCATTGCTCCTAACTCCATCGCCGGTTGCAACCTGCTCAAAGAATAGCTCTGTGTCAGAAGGGTCTTTCTTTGACAGATAGTAATGCAAGGCAACCCAGCTAGACTGCGGGGCCAAATCCTTCAGTGAGGCATATGGACCAACCACCTGGCCCAGCGAATCCCTTGCCTCTGGGAACGCATTCAGGATGCCCTCCAACTCATACCGTGTTCCACCACTAGACTTATCCCCCAACGCCGCCATCCCGTGGTTCTCTACTATAAACATTATCCCGGTTGCCGCCGACAAAATGTTGCAGTGACGCTCACCGTTCAGCTTGAACATATCTGCGGCGGTCCTAACCCTTCCTGTGTCTATTGACGGCATCACTGCATAATCCAGCCCATAAACGACATGACACTTTACCGTAACACCTGATTCGACTATCGCCATCAACCTATGCTGACCATCCATCAGCGCCCCGTCTTTAGCAAACCTAATACTGTCACCGTTGAACACCCACTTGCCAGCGGTCATGTCGCGAGCCAAATCCTGGACATACCGCGCCCTAACTCTCCTATTATGGGTATTCTTTCCCAACCACTTCTCTGCTAGCTTCGGTGTTACCCTAACCACCGAGCCTGATTTAAATCTAAAATCTACCATCACTTCCTCCTGTTAATGGATAATTTCAGGACTTATATTCAGCGGGGTTTGGTCCCCGCAAATGTTAATTGCCACTGCCACGCCGCGCACACAGGCGGGTGCAGTACTTCATTTTGAAGTTCACCGTTTCCACGCTCTTGCCGCAGTTCAAACAATTGAATGTTCGCAGGGCCGCATCACGGACACGCTTCTGTCTTGCCAGCTCAGAGGTGCAGGGTTCGTGGCAGAACAGATGTGCTTTTCTCCCCGCCATAAACTCTTTGCCACACAAAGAGCATTTCTTCTTGATTGGACCGAGCC
>Ga0080013_1000839_pt1 | contig 42240 bp, 46 predicted proteins | sample ETNvirenome_6_85_FD_69236 | JGI IMG/M metagenome (GOLD analysis project Ga0080013, IMG submission 69236) | Marine viral communities from the Pacific Ocean - ETNP_6_85 (SPADES assembly) (version 2) | ecosystem: Environmental > Aquatic > Marine > Oceanic | place: Pacific Ocean | collected 2013-06-19 | reverse complement strand
AGCGAGGAAAACAATGACGCAGAAAAATGAACAACCGATGGATGAGTTTCTGGCGGAGTGCAAGGCGAAGTGTGATGAGATGAGTTTCTATCCAGTAGTGTTTAATCTTCACGCCCGAACCGCCATGCCGAGGCTGGTTGCGGAAGTGGAGCGGCAACGAGAGATGTTGGTTGATGTGGCTAAACTGATAATGGCAGACAGACGACATGCGTCATTATGTGAGTGTGATTGGTGTATGTGGATGTATAAATACCACAAGGAAAGCGAGGGCGGTGATGGCAGTTAAACTGAATGAAGAGCAGAGGTTAGTGATCGTCGACCTGTATGCCGATTGCCGGAGGGTCCGCGATGAGCTCCCATACTCGGCTGAATTCGACAGAATGCATGCAGAGTTTATGATTAAGACAGGACTGCGACTGACCAGGCATGACTTCTGGCGGAAGATATCCGCTATTGGTAAGGCCGGTGAGTTGCCCAACAAGAAAAGGCCAGGCCGATGGTAGGTGACAAATTGACAAAAGCTGAAATTGAAATTGCAGACCTGGAGAAACGCCTGGCGGAGAGCGACACGCTGAACGGTCGGCTGCTCCGGGAGGTCGAAGAGAAGATTGCGATCATCAATAAGACTACAATGATGTATAACAAGTTGACCCAGGAGTACAATGAAGCTTATGGCGAACTGGAGCGGCTGAACTATTTGAAGTCTTTTGATACCGATGGGATCACTGCGATCATAACCGAGCGTAACGAGCTCCGGCGTCGAGTTGGCGAGATGTCTAAGACTATTGCCGACTATGCAAAGCCGCCGTCTCGGTCATGGGCCAACAGGCTCTTAAACTGGTTGGGACAGGGTTAAACAAATGGATACAAGTTTCAGAAGTGGAGTGATCAAGACGCTCGACCGAATGCTGGAGATGACTGTCTTCGAGAAGTCGAAGATGGCCACCGACCATGGCTATGTTGCCGACCGGCTATGGTGGGAGAAACAGCATGGCGGAGAGCACGATGGCCTTGACCCGTACTTGGCACAACCCCAAAAGAAAAAGCCCCCGGCCCCCAGGATAACCTGAGAGTCGGGGGCTTTTGTCTAAGAGTTATACTCTTGGATACGTTTGATGTCACGGGTCCGCCATCGGTTGCCGCTCCGGTTTCGAGAGCCAGCGGCATTCATCTGGCGAGTGATCACCGCTGGACCGTAACGAACAGTCAGGTCCATGATGCGAGTGACGTTAGCCTGCTCGGTCGCATTCCTTTCCAGGTTGCCGCCAGGGTTATGCTGCCATCCGTATGGAGCATGACCGGACTGGCGTTTACCCTGCTTGATGTGGCTCTTCATCGAGTCGGATGTAACCTTCTTCCCATTGTCCACCTGGAACCTCAGAGCCATCAGGAGGGCCGTAGCGATCAGCCTGCCTGTCGGAGTGGTGCAGTCGATACTACAGCCGCCCTCGTCAGCCAGGTGGACCTCAACGCCAAGCTTGTCCAGGTCATCGAACATCTTCAGCCCGGTGACCGTGTCCCTGGTCAGCCGGTCGAGGCGTTGCACGATGATGCGGTCACCTCGTTTGAGCCCGGCGTAAAGCTTCCCTCCGCTTGGCCGGTCAGCCAGGGGAGTGAGGCCTGAGACATGGCGGTCGATGTAACGCTTCTCGATCTTCCATCCCTTGGTTTCGCAGTACCTGGTGATCGCGACATGCTGGTCCTCGGTCGACGCAACCAGGTCATCCTCGAATTCGATATCACATCGTTTGCAGTAGTACTGACCGTTCTGAACATGCTTCATCTTTTTATGACAACTGTCGCACTCGACAGTGCGAGGGCTGTATCGGTTTAATTCTTTATTGGCCATCTCGTTTCTTCCTTTCTCGTAATGAGCTCGACTCTGCGACCAGAAGGTCTTTAGTTAACAATCGTCTGATATACATACTCACGCTCCCATCGCAAACCGGGTCATCGGCTGCGGCCTCGATCAATGCTTCATGGAGCATGGGGGGCAAGTAGGTCACGGTCTTGATCTTCCTGGCATCTTTCATTTGATTACCTATCTGTATAAACCGAGCCAGCCAGCCGGAGGTAACGCACCTCCGACCAACCGACCCAGCGGGTTAAAGCTTGTCGACAACTTCGCCGTTCTTGGCGATCTCCAGTTCGATCATCTTCATAACCTTGGCCTGGATTTCTTTGTTCTCGCCAGAGAGCCCTGCCCAGCAGTTGTGGCAGAGCCCCCGGTCGAGGTAGATGACGATTGGCTTACCCCGGCACTTCGGGACGGCACAACGATCTGGCCTAGACATGATGTTACCTCCTCGGAATTGAGACGGTCGCTATTTTTATTAGCTTACCGTCAGTTGTTTTGATATGTGTAATAGGACCGTGAACATGAACAACGGTTCCTGATACGCAGCCATCGAAGTATTCGCATCGGTCATGGTCGAAGTATGCGTTCCTCGGTAAATCGACCTGGTCACCGACTTCAATGCCATATGTGAAAATCAGCATGATGATCCTCCTTAATACCCGGCTGCTTCAGCCGAGTAGTCTCGATGTTGACTGTCTAATTTATCCCACGCTGGCAACAGGCTGCCATCCTCTGGGCCGTACACTTCACCGCCGAATACGTTCGGCTTCCTGACCTGGAGCCTACTGATGGGACAGGTGAATGAACTGGAGTCACTCATCCGACCATCGCAGTCACGGCCATCGGACCAGTAGTCAGCCCTGATGGCATCGTCGATGTAGCGGAATCGGAAACCTTCCATGTTCCAGCCTTCCTCGTTTGGGCCACCTTGGGACCAGGCCAGGCTTTGACCTGGCTTGACGGTGATCTTGATCCACTCGCCGTTAACGTATTCCCAGAATCTTGCGTTCTTCATTGGTCTGTCTCCTATTTTAGACGTTAAAGTAATCAAGCTCCTGCCCCCAGGTTCAGGGGCGGGGCCTTGATGACTTGAACTCAATTGAGGAATAAGACGTTGCAGTTGGGGCAAGTCTTCGTTTCAGGGGATCGGAAGAATTTGAACAGGCACTTGCTACATCTGTCCAACGGCTCGTTCTTGCAACGCAGGGATCGACCGCATTGCTTGGTCGACTTGCCTGCGGAGTAGTGTTTGACACAAGTGGTATGGCCTTCTAGGGATTCGTTTTTACAGTCGCGAATCACTTCGCCATCTTTGTTCTGATTTCTGTATCGGCATTGCATGATATGCCTCCTTCTGTAAAAATGTAAGCCGCAGGGCGAGGGGTTTGAGCCCCGTCACGGTAGTAACGTCAGTGAGAGTGGCACGGGGCCACCTACTCAGCGTTGGCGTGCTTGACACCATGATCCCTGCGGCTTACGGGTTATCTCCGCCAACCTGGCGGTACTCGTTCAGTGAATGCGGCCAGCCTGCGGCGAGCCACACTGAGTGCCTGTCTCACCTGGCTACTGGTTAGCCATTCATATTCACCCATCTCCAACTGGTCGATGATGAACTCAGTCTGCCAGATGTTCTCTTCGTTGGTCCCTTTGTCTTCCTCGGCGGAATAACCTTCAACGATTGTAAAGAGCTCAGTGTCAAACCACTGAGCGGGGCTGAATCGTTTAGCCATCGGTCTGTCTCCTTTCTGATGGGTTGATCGCATCGAGCCGGGCCTTGCTGCGACAAGGCACGGGTGCGGCGAGATCAATCGTCTAGGCCGTCGATGAATTCTTTGACGGCATCGTAGTTGCGGGTGATCTTGATCAGCCCGTCTCTCTCTTCCTGCTCCTTAGCCAGGCGATCTCTCCAAAGGCCATGGTCGACATGCTTGTCCCACTGATCCTGGATCAGGTCAGTGATGACCGTTGGCTCCAGGGCGTCGAGCTCCCAGGACTCAGACCCGTGCTCGGCTGCGTAGTCGGCGAACCGAGAGTCAGTCACCTTCGCCGGGTTGGGCGGCGGCTGGTACTGATCGATCTGCGGTCGGTTCAGTGCGACTCGGATAATCTCGACAGGGCCTTCAGCAAATAGACTGAGCCGGTCTTCGATGTCACGGGTCATGTCCAGCCCACTTGGGTCATGGTCGCCCAGGTGGATAATCACCGGGCGTTTGCCATCGGCGATGTAACCTCGGAGCCGGAAGTGGCCTGCGGATCGGACTTCGGACTGCGATGGGTAACCCTTGCAGGCGAAGTAGGGGATGCAACGCTCTTTGCACTTGGGGGCGATGACGCCGGACAGGGCGTCCTTCTCGATCCAGACTTCCAACTGGACATCCTGGCCAACCCACTTGTCGATGCGGTAGCCGTAGGCAGCCGACTGGATTATCTCGGCGGGGTTGTCCCAGGTTGAAGCCGCAATCAAATTACGGCCCCTGTCTTCGATGGCCGACCAGTCGATCAGCCCTGCCAGGCGGCCATCGTTCACAATTCCACCGAGTCGCTTGTACTCGGTCTGCTTGTTGGGGATTAAATCCCTCGCCACGAACTGGTAATACAACTGTCTCAGAGTCAGGCGGAAGCCTTTGGCCTGGTACTCCGCGATGATTGTGTTGGCCTGGTCGATGACGGCCAGGCTCGACGCTGCGAACTTCTTCGGGATATAGCATTGTGTACTCATCTGCAAACACTCCTGTCTGGTTGGGTTATCAGGCCTGCGTCAAGCAGCCGTTGTGCCTGACGTTGGTACGAGCCTTGAAGGTGATAAATAAAGCCTGTGTCTAATAGGCTTTGGAATAGAGCGATGACCTGTTCCTCATCGAGCTCACCGTTTTCGTAGGCGATGATATCGCCACTGAGATGCAGCATTGGTCTGTCTCCTAGAATGGGATTGGGTTTACCTGGGCGAATTTGACGGCCTGGTCGAACAGTCGTTCGCCCAGGTCATCGGTAACGCTGGTGATCACTGGATCGACCAACACTTGCCCGGCGTTCGATTGCAGACGCCGGACTGACCACTGGTGATTGGCCAGCCTGATCTGGCTCAGGACTACGCCTCCGGCGGACGGGTGATCCCGAGTGAAGCCGCCCTGGTAGGGCGATACGCGATAGGTATTCCATTGGTACTTGTTCATCGGTCTGTCTCCTTTTGTCTAACAGTCAAAGTAATCAAGCTCCTGCTCCCCGGCGGGAGCAGGGCCTTGATGACTCGGGCTCAGATGAGTGGGAAGTATGCATCCTTATCGTTCCGAATCTTCCGGGCCAGGAGGAACGATGCCTTGTCCCTGGCATCAGGCGTCCGCTTGTTGCGGTCCCAATCCCCAACCCAGTGCGACAGGAGCCCGGCGAAGGTCCGCACAACAGTCTGACGCAGGGTCGGGTGCGTCTGGACCCAGCTTTTGTACCAGCCCCTGCGGACCGAGGAGTCATCCCCGTTGCAGAGGTCAGCCAGGCACTTGCCCAGCGTTTCAGCGGCGGCTTCGACGCCCTGCGGGTCACGGCTCCGATGGTAGATGGCGTTGCGAATGACCAGGTCAAACTCTTCGTCACCCAGGCGTCTGATGTCTTCCACGATGTTGTCCGTTTTCTCAGTTGATGCATTCATGGCTTGTCTCCTATTTCTACAGTACCTGCGATACTCAGTCGACCGCATCAGCTCTGGCCCCTCGGGACCAGGCCTGACATGGTGGGCTCAAAAGTCTTCATGGTGATACGGTTCATCGAAGTCCGGCTCTACGAGTTCTGCGTCCGGCTCGGCATCGTTGGCAGCCTCGGCCAGGACAACCTCGGCAAGCTTGCCTGCCAGGGCGTTGAGTGTCCAAAGGTCGAGATGAGCCACCGGGCATTTGCTCCATCGACCGGCACAAGAAACGTGAGTGATGCGACCAGAGAGCTGATACCAGACGCCGTAGTCATGGCCATGCAGTTTGATGTCGCGATAGTAAGTGTCCATGGTTTGTCTCCTTTGTATAAATGGTTTAAGCGATACAGTCGACCGCATTAGCTCCCGCCCCCGAGGGGGCAGGGCCTAACATGGTCAGTGAGTCTAGATGTCTTCAGCCAGCTCGGCTGCAATGGACTTCTTCGCCGGGCTGATGGCCTCGTTCCATTCGTTCCAGCCGTGACTCTCCTGGCTGGCCTTCCAGCCAGCCTTGAAGGCCCCGATGACTCCGGCAGTGTACGAAGCCAAGGTGCTCCGTTTGTGGCTCACCCAGACGGACTCGCCGACTGCGACGACCGTGTTGAGGGTTGAGTCCAGGACGTTCGTCCGCAGTGCGACTGCGAACCGTTCAGCTTCGTTGCGACTGGCGAAACGAGCTACGCATTTGTTTCCTAAAGCGTTCATAGTATGTCTCCTTGATACAGTTGTTAATAACGGTCACCCGACCGCAAATGCTCAGGCCCCCGCAGGGGCCTGGCCATTCATGGTTGGCTGGTGAGTACCTTCAGGCTGATGCCTGGCTTGAGCGTGTATCCGGTGTGTTCCTCGATCTCGCTGATCCGGCTGGCCAGCTCAGGGTTCTTTTGAGCTCCATGCTGCCAGTCGCCCTTGCTACCGAAGAAGCAAAATACACAACTGAGGCGACTGTTTCGAACGTAGGCCGGATGTGGCTTCTCGGCGGCAAACGCGATGACGTTGAAGACTTCAACCTCAGTCACCTGGTGAATGGGAAGCCATTCGAACCAGGTCCTGGTCTTGGTCGAGTTGCGTTTGCTCAGTTCCAGTGTCGAGCGTTTGGCTCGGGCTGACGACTCTTCAGCACGCTCACCGATGCAGTTGATGATGATGTCGAAGCCGTAGGTCTTGGCGTAGCGGCGAATCTCACGGGCGATGGGGCCACGCTTCAGATCGCTAGTGCATTGCCGACAGGATGAGGATGGCCAGCATGGCACTTCAGGTCTGCGTTCGAAACGCTCTTCCACGGTTTGTAGAAATGATCGTTTCGATGTTGCAGTCAGGAAGGTGATGCCTTGGTTGAGGCTGCCATCCCGAGCGTGCTCCAGAGCACCTGGCCACTCGACCTCAGAGAGATCGGCGTGAACAGTGATGCACTGTCGAGTGATGTCGACGCCCAGGCTCTCTAACCATTCTGTCACCAGGATGCGTTGAGCCTGCGAGTCTTTGCCGCCTGAGTCGTTCAGGACGAACAGTGTGGTTGGAGTGATGATGCCACCGACTTGCGTAGTGTTGTTTAACATTTGTCTGTCTCCTTAGATGTGAGGGTTTGCAAAGCTTTGAGGTCTTGGCCCCGTTGGTCTGAGGCCAAGTGATGAAAGCTTTGTGTTGGTTCTTCTGACAGACTTCCAAGGTGAGTTATCCCATAGCCTTGGTGGCTCTGTCCGACGATGAGTGCCTGCGTCGTTGTGATGTCAAGGAGCAATGTGATGGAACAGTTGAAGTATACGCTTTGTACACACTGTGTCCACTACTTTCTCAAACAAAACCAGCTTGTCTAAACTCAAATGAGCACTTTAGTCAATAGGCATAGGGTTTTGTGGTTTGAAAGTTTTTTGCAAAAAACATGGATTGTTACAATACAGCAGAGGCTACATCAAGGGTTTTGGGCCGTTTTGCTCGGCGTACCTGGAGTCAGGCCTGTTTCGGTAATATTGTCTAATTGATGATCCAGGCTGTTATCATTGGGTGAAGTGGATGTATTACAATGTAATACGTTATCCTTGACTCCATGGGATGCGGTCCCTTTAATGATTTGATGAGAGATGCGGCACAACGACTAGGAGCCCCTCCGACCACTGACCTGGCAGCCGCCGGGCTGGCCGTCCGAAGCCATCAGCTTCACATCCGCGACACGCTCGCCGAGGGCCTGGCTGGCCAAGGCCGCATCCAGGCCTGCCTCGATGTTGCATGCCGGATCGTCGAGGAGTCAGCCGCCAGCTCGGACGCCAAGGTGAGGCGGACGGCGGCACGCCTGGCCATCGACATCTGCAAGCTGGCCGAGCAGGTCAGCCGTGCCTCTGAAGGCGATGCAGCTCCCACCACAATCAACGTACAGAACAACACATTCAACATCAGCCCGGCCAAGCAGCAGCAGCTCGCAGCCTGGGCTGATGTATGCCCGACCGACCGCTCGGCCACGGCCCAGCCCCAGGCCACCGTACCTGGAGCGGAAGAACAGAAACCTAACAAGCCAGCCGAGCCCGAGGCCTCCGGCCCGGCGGACCTGGCCGACCGCGATGCCTGGTCGAGCGACGAACTTAACAATTGTCTTGATTCAAATCAGATCGACGACTCGCCACTCGATTCGATTGATCGAGCCGTTGATTCCTCAGAGGGGGGCGGTGGGACCGAGCCGACCGGAGTCCCGCGAAATAGCAGGGTGGTTCCCTCTGAGAATGTGCAAAATTCAAAAAAGGAGCTACCGCCATTGGTGTAGAAAATATATGGAAAAAAAAACATACCAAACCTTTGGTTCAGTAGACCATATCGCTCACCGGCTCGGTGTCCCGCAAAACTGGCTCAAAGGCATGATGGCGATGGACAGAATTCCCTACCTAATTGTCGGTAAGCGAAAGATGATGAACTTCGAGCAGGTTAGGGACGTACTGTTGCATCGAGCCGTTTCCGGGAATGGCTCTAATACCAGAGTAAAGTTCGGCCCTATTCCCCCGGAGAATGTATGAAAATGAAAAACACACCAGCCGAGCTCCATGCCCTCAAAGCTCTTCGAGTGAAGAATCCGGTCGCGATCCCCATAAACTCAGGGACCCCTATCCAACATCCGTATATATATAATAAAAAAACATGCAGATGCAGCACCCCCTCCTGCCCAGGCCACATCCACATATGTTGCTGCGGGGCCTACATCTTCGACCAGACCGACTGGGAGCTACTGAAGTGATTGATCGCCCCCTAGTCGAGCCTCTCCGCCTGTTCAACAAGGCCGTCCTCGCCGGTCACTTCGTCATCGAAGACCGCGATACCGGCACGCTATCCACCTGGGTCCCTAACCTGGTGCAGACGCTCCTATTCAAGACGATCATGTCCATGGCCGAGGCCGGGCTCCCGATTCGAGTGGTCATCCCCAAGGCCAGAAAGATGGGGGTTTCGACGTTTGTACAGTTATTGTTCTTGTTTCTCACAAAGTATTTCGGCGGACGCAAGGCCTTGACTTACGCCCACACCGAGGATGACACAAAAAGCATCTTCGGTATCGCCAAGCAGTCGCAGGAGGCCTGGGGCGAGGAAGACGCCAAGATCACCGGGTCATCGATTCGGTTCGACGAGCACAAGTCTCAATACGAGTGCCGCACCGCAGGCGGCAAGGGCGTGAGCCGTGGGTCGACCATTCATTTCATGCACCTATCTGAGCAGGCGTTCTACACTTTCGTCGCCAGCGGGGGCGGATCGATCAAGGGTACGCTCAATGCGGTCCCGGACATGCCCCATACGATCATCATCAAGGAGTCGACCGGAGACGGCCCCCAAGGCGGGTTCCATGACGACTGCGTAAACGCCCAGAAGGGCATCGGTTCCTACCGGCTGATGTTCTTCCCCTGGTTCGTCGACGAGCGTTACCAGAAGAAAGTCCCGCCGGATATCGAATTCACCGACGACGAGCGTGAGATGCAGCGGGTCCACCAGTTGACCGACGAACAGTTATATTGGTACAGGTATAAATTCGAGGATGCATGCGGAGACGGCAATAATGCTTACGAGGTTGCTCTGTTTAAGCGGGACTTTCCTACGGTTTTGTCTGATTGCTTTGCAATTGCCGGGGGCCTTATTTATCCGAGCTTCAGCGAGCGTCGAAACGTGGCTCGGCGGGAAATTGAGCCGTATGCAGAACTGTATCGAGGACTGGACTGGGGTGGGACACAGGAACATCCGTTCGTTGCAATATGGGTTGCTCACTATAGAGATCGCCCTCCTGGTCTTATTATCAGTCCTGATTGCAAAGAGGTGATCACCGAGTTTATGAACTACCGGCGGCATCCGAAGTCCGGTAAGCCGGTGAAGAATACCGACCATGACAATGATCATTCGCTCGATGCACTGAGATATTTGGTCATGGACAAGCAACTGAAGGGGCTGGTGTATGTCTACAGGTGTTATTTTAACTACGGAACCTCGGCCATGGACCAGATATGTCGACGGGTCCACGAACTGTCCGGGTGGGTGCAGCCAGACGATGTCGATCCCGCCGATCTATCTAAATTTCAGCGAGGCGAAGGTGAGAAGTACGAAGCAACCGTCGCCGACCGCAATCAGCCGCTCACCATCGACACCTGGCGGAAGTGGGGAGTCGAACCCATTTACGCAAACCGGCAGCCATCTAAGACCGTCCGAGGTGAAGTGGAGGATGGCATCGTCCAGGTCGCGACCCTGGTTGGTGGCAATGTTTTATTTGATACGCCATATGTGGACCCGGTTGTTCCACTTCAGGAGAAGTTAGCACTGGCAAGCCGGGGACAGAGGCCGCTATACTACGAATTAACCGAAGAGGAAGAAGACCTCATTCACGAACGGCGTGAAGAGAATGCTCATATGTTTAATGCTACGGATATGCCAGATGGGTTTTGAAAACCGGGGGCCTGTTTTAGGCGATCCAGGCTATACGGCTCGGGCGTGTGAGGCTGCCCGAGCCGTCCCCGGTTCTTTACAAATAGAACCCAGGCTGCTTAAATCTTATCAAGGAGTTTTCTTATGGACCCGAATTACCCGACAGGCCCGGTCAGTAGTCGAAGGCGTTATGGCGTTGCTGGATCAGCAGATGCATCCGGTGGCGTCCAGCTCATTGCGGCCCCGACCGGCAAGAGTAAGCTCGTTATTAGCCAGCTATATGTTTCGATTGTCACCGGGGCAGCGGCTGGCGTCCTGCGGGTGTACCCCCTCGACACTTACGATGCGTCCGATACCAGCAACGATATCGTGAACATCCATTACGGTGGAGCCAGTTCAATCGAGTCCCTGTTCTTTCCGTTCCATTTCAACCCGCATATTATTATCCCTCACAAGGATAGCGGGGGCGGAGCACCGGATTCGGTCAATCTCATTACCAGCACGGCGGTCGCCATCAAGATCATGTACAACGGTTACATCATCCCCTAGGAGAGCCTCACCAATGGATTGGTTTTTAGTCATATATCTAACTCTTATAACAGCAGCCCTCTGCTGGTGGACCCGTAAGTTGATGATGGAGGTCCAGCCCAAGCAGGAGAAGCAAGTCATCGGCCTGGCCATGGCCGCGATTGAGCAGACCCTGAAGAACTCAGCCGACACCAGCCGGATTGGAATTCAGGCCCTGTCTGAATCGGCTGCTGTTTCCACCTCGACCAACCAGACCCTGGAGCGGTTGAGCCATGATATGGCCACTAAGGTTGTCCAGCGTGAGCCGGTGATCGTGACTACCGGCGACAACGGGTCACTGATCCCTCCACCTTCCCCTCAGTCTTTTGAAGAAGCAGATCGCCAACGCCTCATCCAGGAACGAATCGCCAACGAATACGCTGGCGGACTGGTCAATCCCGAGGATTTAGCAGGCGATGTCACTTGATATGCAAACGGGCTTGAGCTCTGCATCTATTGATTCCACAGATTGGAACGATCCGCAGTCCATAGCCGAAACAGTTAACGCCATCTGCCGCAATCGCGAATACAAGCGAGAGGCCGAGCGTTCAGCCATGATCAACCTGGAATTCCTCCAGGGCAATCAGCACTTGAAGTGGTCCCGCATTAACAGCCGTATGGAACGTGACTACGAGCGGCCCGGCTCCGAAGTCATTCGCACTGTCAATATTATCCTTCCTTCGGTCGAGCAGCGTCTCGCTCGCCTGGTCCGCCGCGATCCCGTATGGCGTGTCCTGTCTTCGACCGACGATACCTCCGATCAGGTCACGGCTAAACTCTCCAACGACGTCCTCAATTGGTATTACGTTGAGGGTCTAAAAATGTCCAGTATCATTCGGGATGCTGCGATGTGGGCCATGGCCACTCGGACGGTCTTCTTGTGTCCTTCATGGGACCCCAATGCCGGGGAGGAGATGGTTATCACCCCGGACCAGATGACTCCCCATGGAGCTCCGCCGCAGGCGGGTATTCAGGCCTTCGCCGAGATGTTTGGCGAAGAGGCCCTGGCTCAGGGCGGTGCAGTCCGCAAGACTGGCGACGTCGCGATGAGCATCGCCCCGCTGTTTGAGATGGACTTCTGGCCATTCAATATCATTCACTTCAACGATGCGGACATCTGGATTCGGTCCAGGATTCGCACTATCGGCGAAATAGCTTCCACCTTCGGTATGAAGCGAGCCCAGGTCCGAGAGCTGGCTTCGACCGAGATGGCTGGGACCGTATTCGAGGAAGAGGACTACAAGACAGCTTTGAGCAACGACACCGAGTTTAGTATCTCTCCTCGGATCGGCCCTGGCGACGGGAGCGACGGCGAGCTGGTTGTCCGCGAAGTATGGAAGAAGCCGGACCCCGACTGGATCGGCGGTCGACATGCAGTAGTGATTGGCAATACAACAATTAGACCGCCGCAGGATTTACAGCTCCGGTCCAGACGGACCCCGGTTGTGGTGCTCCAAGAGAAACCGTTGCCCGGCAAGCTCTGGGGAACCTGCACTGTCGACCAGATGCGGTCGATGCAGCAAGAGGCCAACCAGGCTATTTCAGATGAGGCCAATCATCGAAAGAATATGACCCACCATACGATGGTCAGAATCTCCGGTGACGTCAGTAATGATAAAGCCTGGCACACTCGCCCAGGTAAGATCAATATCGTTTCCTCGCCGGGCCATGTTCCCCAGGTAGTCCGCAGGCCGGAGATCGGAAACGATCCCAAGATTGCGTTTGAGCGAGCATTGCGGTCGATGGGTGAGATCAGCGGAACATCTCAGGCTGACTTGGGCGATCCTCGGGGAGCTGGGGTTAAGTCCGGGGTGGCCATCGCCGAAGTTAAAGAAACAAATGACATGCGTCTCATTGGGTTTGCCAACGAGATGGATGAGGCTATATGTACCGCCGGGTCGATGATACTTGAATTGTTGATGGACAATATGGTCGACACCAAGATCATTCATGTCATCGGAGAAAATAATCGGGGAGAAGTTAAGCACTTCAATGGTGAAATGCTTCGCCCGTCGAAATATGGGCAACCTGGAGCTAACCCTGCCAACCTTCGGGTTGATTCGTTTCGCCAGTTGCCTTCAAGCAAGGGGCAGATGTTCGCGGCCCTGGAGGTCCTGACTGGCGGTCAGCCGGTGCTCGATCCGGCGACCGACCGGGCGTTGATCGGGAAAATCCTGGACATCGGCGAACTCAACGAGGCCTTTGATGTTAACCGTCGCGATCAATCCAAGGTCAATGATGAGCACACCATGTGGCTCCAGGGTGGCCAGGTGGGTATGCCTAATGCCAGCGACAATGACACGTTCCATTACAGTGAGCACAAGCGATGGAAGCAGACAGAGCAGTACAAAATGGTCGTCCAGCAGTTCCCGCAGATTGCCCAGGAGATCGATCAGCACTGTCATATGCATGAAGTCGGGGTCTTGGAGGAGATTCTGCGACCTCAATATTTGAACCGTGAGGCCGATATACGGCTGTATCAGGAGTTCCGCCAGCGTCAGATGATGCAGATACAGCAGATGCAACAGCAGGGGGCTGACCCCCAGGCAATTCAACAAGCTCTACAGATGGTTCAGGTCATGTTGCCCGGTCCTTTGGCGATCATGGGGCAGATGCAAGAGCAACAGGCGGAGGCCCAGAAGGGCCAGAAACCGGCCAGAAAACCACAGGGTAAGAAGTCGCCCAGGACCTCAAAACCAGCCAAGCCACCAGAGACTGGTGGACAACCTAGTGTCTGATGGTCTATATTGTTCGTGTCGCCTGTTGCCTCGACAGGAAAATTTCTGATGCCAGATAGTACTGAAGACGTCTCCCTCTATTCGGACGACGCAACGTACAACGAGGACATGGGTCTAACCGCCGATGATTCCCTCAACAATCAGCCTAGTGTTTTAGACGAAGACGAGCCGGTCGTTACCGAGGTTGTTACCGAAGATGCTCCGGTAGTTACCGATGAAACCCCGGCCCCTGAGCAGCCGTCTGAATTCCAACAGCAACTCATCAATCAAATCCAACGCCAGAACCAGGTGCTCACCCAACAGCAAGAGCAGATCGCTCAATTAGGTGAGCGTGTTAACACTCCTGTCGTCGAGCCTGTCGCCGAGCCTGAGCCCGAGCAGGTTAACGATGAATGGTTGGTCAAACGGATGGCTGGTATCGAGGCGTCCCAGGCCAAGACCCAGGAGCAGGTTGGCAAATTCCTGAACATGGCCGAGGTTTCTCAGAATCAGACCTTGTTCCAGATCGGGGCCGACAACGCCAATACTGAGCTCGCTCGTCTAATTGATGTCAACCCTGCAACCAAGGGTGACGAAGTGTTGGCCAAAGAAGTCCGCGACGACGTCCTGAAGCATGTCGGTGGAAAGCTCGCCGGTCTGCGTGATGCCAACCAACTCGGCCAGGTAACTAAGCAGCAAGTCGAAGATGAGACGGCAATCGCTTTCAAGCACTACGCTGGGAAGTATGGTCGCCTTCGTCAGGACAAATCAATTCAAACAATCACGGATCGCGAAGCCGCTCGCTTGCGAGCTGGCGATTCTCCCGGTGGGTCACGGACGACCGATACCGGGAGAAATCTTAACAATGAATCGCTTTCGGACAAAGCATCTATGTTCGACAGGCGTATGGCAGAACTTAACGCAGGAAGACAGTAAGAAAAACAATTCAGGGACTGAGTCAAGGAGGACTCACCTATGGCAGCCGCCGTTGATCTAGCAACAATTAGTGCATTAACAAAAGAAGTATTTCCGTTCGGTGATCGCATCTTCAAGCAGATGATCAGCGGGGAGCCCGCCCTTGATTTAATTCAATCGGGGCCTAACGCCTTGCCTCAATTGGCTAAAAAGGAAGGTCAGTACGTCAAGGTCCCCATGTGGACTGGGCGGAACCCCAACCGATCCGTGGCAGTTTCGCCTGGTGCGTCACTCGCTGAACCGGGTGGCCAGAAGTGGGGAAGTGCCATCCACAACATCACCACTCAGAACCAGTCGCTATCAATGCTGGGTATCGTATTTGATGTGGCCGGTGGCGGTGAGCAGAGCGTCGGCTCGCAGTTGGCTCTGGAAATGGATGGTCAAAAAGAAAATATGCGACGGCGTCAGAACTGGCTTTTGCACCAGGACGGCTCCGGCGAATTTTCGCAGTGTGGAACAACGACTGCGACGAATGTAGTCCAGCTCGCAACTGGGGCGGACATGACCCAGTACGAGGTCGACCAGGAGATCGGTATTCATAATCGATCGACTGGGGCATTGGCCACCGGCTCTACCGCTGGCCAGCCGTTGAAGATCACTGAAGTCGATTTGGTTAACGAGCAACTCACGGTTAAGAAGCACGACAACACTACAGCCTCAATGACCACTTCCGCCAGTCACGGCGTCTATGGTTTTGGCGAGCAGGGTTTGCAGTGCAACGGTTTTGGCGTCTTTGTCAGCGAAACCAATCCAGACAACTGGGGTGGAAGCGGCAATGACCAGTATGGCGGGATCGACAAGAGCTTAACCCCCAATGCCTTCTGGAAAGGTAAACAGATTGATGGTGGCAACAGCATCTTCAATATCCAGGAGCATATTCAACCAGCTCACCGCGAAGTTCGCTTGCGAGCTGGTCAGGCCGGTGGCAATCATCGTCGGATGATCTGCTTCCTCCGCGAAGGCAACTGGCACGCCCTCTACAACCAGCTCCAGAAGGATGTCCGGTTTAGTGGCAATATCACTAAGATGGTACGAGGCGGCTGGGAAGCCATGACCTATGACCGGACCTTCTTCGTCTTAGACGACGATGCTCCGGTAACCAAGGCCCGGTGGGTTGATCCTGATAACACATACCGCTATGTCATGCGGATGCCTTGGTTCGATGACAAAACTGGGTCTATTTGGACGCAGCTCACCGACGCGATCAATGGTCGGCCTGTCGAATCGTACCGTGCCAACATCCTCACCCGTCAGCAGATGTTCACTACAACCAACTTGACTGCTATTGAGGTCAACAACCTCAACGCCAGCAACTAGACGGAAGGATGAATTGCTATGGCTTGGAATGACATGGGAACAGGCGGAGTCGGAAACACTGATCTTTATATCGGTGCGAAGATTCAGCAGGCTTACATCGAGGTGGATACGGGAGCAGCGACTGCCGGGAACGGCGACCTCGTCTTCTATCACCGTCATCAGGACGCCATCATCATGGATATTTCAGTTGTCTATGTTGGTGGGGACCCCTCGGGGCTCGGCAAGATTGATATCGGCGTGCCGACTGATCTCGATGCAATTGTCGATGAATGGAATACGGATGATGGGCTCGGCGGAGGCAGTGATGCCGTACTCAACGGTGGATCGGCAAAATCCGAGGGAGACGTTGAACAGGTCGACCTCGCAACCACATTGAAATCTACACTACAGGAAGACTACGGAATGCCGGTAGTCCCCAAGAATACTCCGTTGCTGATCGACTGCGACGGGGCCGGGGGCGGCAGCGTTTTCGTAGTGGTCACTTACATATTGAAGGATGACGACCACTAGTGTGTTGTCGTCTTGAGAGTGACCTGAACATTTAACCCATTTAGAACGGAGTCTTTATCATGGGTCAGTATTTTACATCAGCGGAAATGGCAACACTTCAATCGAACTCTGACAAGAACAGAGTGGCACAACTGGTAGACTACATTCCGAATGAGGTCTATTTTGTTCACAACACTGACGGGTCCGACGTCGCGACCCGCGACGGCAAGACACGGGACCTACCGTTCGCGACACTGGATTATGCAATTAACCAGTGTACGGCGAGCAAGGGCGACGTCATCGTGCTCCTGCCTGGCCATACGGAATCCCTGTCCTCGGCTTCAGCCGCGACCATGGATATTGCAGGCGTCACCGTGCTCGGCTTCGGCAACGGGGCTGATCGTCCGACGATCACCTTCGACACTGCTGTTGGTGCGAGCCTGGTGGTTTCGGCGGCGAGCTGCGTGTTCAAGAACGTATTGTTCCTTGGCGGCGTCGACGCCTTGACTAATCCATTGAGCATCCAGGCATCCGACTTTTTGCTGAAGAATTGCGAGTACCGGGATAGCACTGGTCAGGCCACCGATTGTATCGTTGCTACGGCAGCCGCCGACCGCATGAAGATCGACGGTTTGGTATTTCGTGGTTCGGCAGCCGCCGGGGCTAACTCTGCAATCGCATTAACCGGATGCACTGATGTTGAGATTATCAATAGTGATATTGATGTTGATGGCGACGTCGGCTGCATCGATTGCCGGACGACTGCTGTTGTTGATCTGAAGGTCAATAACTGCAAACTTCGCAATCGACATGGCGACGATATCTGCATCATGGACACCGTCACCGGCTCGACCGGAATCATGGGTCCGGCACTTGATCTGCAACTGGAAGATGACGCCGCGAACGTCACTACGGCGATCACTGGTGCGACCTTCCGAGTTGTTGGTGAAGACGTCACGGTCGGTAATGCTGCCAACCAGAAGTCCCTGGCCATCAACTGGACTCCGGTCGCGGACTCCTAAGATTCACCTACTTACCACTTGGCTCGCTAGGCGGCGGCTGGTTCAGGCCTGCCGCCGCCTGGTTTTTATACAGAGGCTTCATAATGACTCCCAGATGCTACGAGCGAATGTTGGATTTCGAGAAACACGGTCCCATGGGTCCACTGTCCGGTGGCATCCTGGGCGATCTCCCCGAGGCGATGTATGTCGGCGGAGAGGTCGATTGGAACCTGACCGCCGCCCTGGAGAAGCTGGACCCTCGGCTTCGAATTGTCTATGACCGATTCACTGCACCGAACCAGATGAGCCCGGCTCACCATGTCATACAGATCACTCAGCCGGGCGGTACGGACTTTGATAGCGAGTTCCGGCTTATCTTCAGTTGCCAGTTCGACGTCGACCAGGAGTGGCCTCACGGCGAACCAAGGATTCCAGGCCAATGGGTCATGGACGAATTGCGGAGCCGGGACAAAGCCAGCCGCCAGGGGAGCGAAGAGCGGATCGATGCCGAGATTTTCCACGAAGCCGTGGCTGAGAGCCGGGAACGCAAGGAAGAGGGCAAGAAAGCTGATGTCGAATTCAATAAGCAGATCGAAGAAGAGATCGTGACGCCTTACCTCAAAAAGAAACGAAAGCCACCGAAGGCTAAGAAAACCAAGTTCCATAAAAAGGCTTCATATTCAGGCCAGAAGGTTGCGAGATAGTCATGGCGAATAAAGTAATTGTAGAAGCGAAGTTCCGGTTGCAGACCAATGACTTTGATAGCGGCCCTGATCAATACAACAAGGGGCCGGTCAGGTTCACTGTTGCCGGAAACATCTACTTCGCCGGGACGAAGTCATGTCCGGCAGCGGAGACGGTCTTCACTATGACCCCAGTGACGTCACCGAGCTGGGCATACTTCGAAAATCTGGACGACACTAATTGGGTTGAAATGAGAATAGGGCAGGGCTATCAGGCATTTGCCAGGCTGCCAGGCGGGGGTAGATTTTTCCTTCCTATGGCTCCTAATATCACTTGTGCTGGTGCTGCCGCAACTACCGACATGTACACCCAGACCGCAGGTTCCGCAGTCGAACTGATGTATTGTGTCACCCAGGCTTAGACAATGAATCAACATGGAATGATACTCCTGGCACGCCGACGCATCGATGACCGCCGACACACTCGGTGGTCCGATGAGGAGATTGTGTTTGAACTTAACCGAGCGGCTGTGTTCATGGGTACTCTACTCAACCTGTATGCCACCGATCACCAGTTGATATCCACGGCCACGATCACAACGGACGGCTCTGCAAAAGAATTCATCTGCTCCTTTGATGACGGCCTTGGTGATGAGTTCAGTGGTCACAATTATTTCAAACGGGTTTACCGGGCGATCAGGACTGACACATCCCAGGACGAGCCAACCAAACAGGTTAAGGCTTTCAATGAAACCAGGTGGTCATACTCCAGCGGGTTCGACGACCGCAATCGCCTGGTCTGGTGGCTCAGATACGATGTCGATATCCCGAATAACGAGAAGGATGTTTATGTAGTATTCCCAGTAGTACACGCCAGTGGCGTTGTGATGAAGCTCGAAGCGATCACTAACATCCCTGTCTTCGGGAACGACGAAGGCATTGTTCAAGATATCAGCCAGTCTTATCCAGGCCTTCCTAATTATCACCATGAGTTTCTGGTGCAGAGGGCCGTAATCAACTTACTGAACTCTGACGACACGCTGATGCCTGGAGCACAATCGATTTACCTTGAACTTAAAAACAATTTTGTCCTCGACCAGTCTGTAGGTGATGGGGTTGTTCAAGAAGCTACTCAACCGGACGATGACTTGTTCTTCCACAATTGGTAACTATGAATGGCAAGAAAAAATGCAAAGCGGTTCGCACACTACGGTCAATTCTCCGGCATAGATGAATTGACTTCGCGGGACCTTTTGCAGCCAGGCCAGCTTTCAAAAGCATTTAACATGGAAGTCTATGGCGGCAAGATTCGCCCCAGGCGAGGGCTGAAAGAACTCCCTATTCTCAGTACCAATTCTATAGGCGACCGGCTCGCCACAATACATGCAATCCCAGACGAGGGCGGCAATGGGCCTGATACACTTCTTCTACAAAGCATAGGTTCAATTGAATCGAAGCTCTATAGGTATGACCCCCTGGCTGATGACCAGCTCAAAGCGATATCTGATGTCGGGGCAGCTCAGTTTAATTTCAGCCTAGGCCAGGAAGCTGAATACGCTGACGCCGGGGGCTGGACGCTTATGGCTGCATCCAAGGACTCTCTATCCAGAGCAGCAAGTATTTCTCTAGATTTGACAAATCTTAAATTATATTGGACCGACAACTTGCTTGGCACTCTTTCCAGGTCAGACTTGGATGGGACTAACGCCGAGATTCTTCTTGAACATCTTGACGGGGTTACTGACCTTGATATCGATCCAGCCGGTGGCAAGGTTTATTTCTGCGAGAGACGTAAAGGGGCTATTGTTCGGTGCGACTTAGACGGCGAGAATTATAAGGTCTTATTCGATTCTGATGACGGGCTGGAGTTCCCGGTGAGTATCGACCATGACCATACAAGCAATGAGGTTTTCTGGGTTGACAATGGAACTCAGAAAATCCAGAAGGGGGCTGAAGATGGCAGCGGGAGCGTGACCGACCTGGTCACCACAACTGGAGCCCAGGAACTTGTAATCGATGTGGCGAATGATGATATCTATTTCTCCTCCCTGGTTGGAGGAAGTTTCGCTATCAGAAAATACGATAGTCATGCTGCGGCGGGGACAGTCACTCAACACATAACCCTGACTAATCCGACTACCCAATTGATTGGTGAGTTGGAACTAGACACAACGAATAATAGAATCTACTTTTCGGTAGGTGGTCTGGGAGTATTCAGGACTGCTGACATGTCCGCAGAGTCAGCCCAGACAAAGGTCTTTGACAAGGATGACCGGGTAAATCCTAATGATGGCCATGTGTCAGCCCTGGCTATCGACGCACCGAATTCAATGTTATACTGGGGTGGCAGGCAGCCTCAGGGCCGGATAAAAAGAGCGACCATTGCTACTCCTATCAAAGAAGAGGATGAGTCTGTCCTTATCGAGAGCACCCCGGTCATGGCCTATGCCAGTGTTAATCGGGTCGACATACTTAGGCTCGCTGGACTTGCGGCCCCCATCAAGAGTTTTGGTTTTAATGCGGCATCTGAAATAAGCGATAGCACAAACACTCCCGCTAATGTAATAGCCGATGTTGGAACAATCTTCGGGTATAAATTCACTTATTACGATACCACCTCTGGATTGGAAAGTGATCCATCCGCCGAGCTTGTGGCTGAAGCATTGGGGACTGTCGCGGAAGACACGCATTCCATGTTGATCCACTGGTCTGTCCCGGCAACCTGGTACGGTCATAATTCTGGAACCAAGCTGGATTTATTCGCAGATAAGATAAGAATCTACCGGCGTGTAATAAGTACTAACCAGGAATTTGACTGGAGCTTTGTCGATGAGGTGGACATTGATGCGGGGGCCGAGAAGACGGCTTCCCAGAATGAATTAACTAATAATACGTTAAGCATGGAAGTCGACGGCACGGATCACTCAGCCGCCAATTTCGCAACTGGAATGGTAAGTAAGACTGTTGTTATTACCAGTCCAGGATCAAGCACCGTAGCTGCTGGACAGACCAGGACGATCACTCAATATGATCATTCAGCCGGAGCAACTCCGAGGTTGATTACTGTCAACGCTGCGTGGAAGACCCCGGCTGGTGCCAATACGGTTATCAAGAATGATACTAAATATAAAATCATTGGCTCTTATGAGGACTTCAAAGATGCCACTGAAATAAATAAAAGCAGGCCAGTTCCCAAAGACCATGGCGTCCCTCCCCCTTCTGCATTCATCGAAGAGTTCAAGGGCAGGGTTTTCTATGTTCCGCCCAATGGCCGGACTGTTTACTACAGTCTACCTTTTCAACAGGGAGATGGCCGAAGCGGTGCTGAGTATGTACCTGCATACAATTTCGACGTTCTGCCTTCAGGGGGAAACATAACAGCCATCAAGGCGTTCGGTGAACAGTTGATGATCTTCACCGAGGAAGAGGTCTACACCATCGACATCTCGGTGATAGATGACGAGGGCTTGGCGTTCATCAAGATTCGCAACGCTGCTGGCTGCATAAACAACCGGACCATTGCTGTATCTTCGGCCAAGACCGGGTCTATGTCGGTACTTTACTACGCCAGTGCATCAGGAGTTTATATATTTGACGGCGTCAATGCCACGATGATCAGTGCGATCATAGCTGATACCTGGGCGAGGGTTTCAGAATCAACTTGGAAGCATGACATCAATATGAGCAATGCGACCGCGATCTTCGATCCGAATTATCGAAGGTATATTTTGTTCTATGTTCTCAGGCTCGATGAAGACACTCTCTCTGTTGACAAGGAAACACCTAACCGCAATGCCTTGGTTTGGGATCAAGACTCCCAGACCTGGATGAACTGGGGTTTTGGCAAAGGCGTTGTTGGGCCTGAAGCTTTTGAACATGGCACACTGTCTCTTGCCGTCTTCAGGGATACCGAGGGAGAGATTCAGCTCTTAGGCGGTACTACAGACAGAAGGCTAACTAAATTCTCCAGGCCTAAAGAAGAATACTTCGATGATAACGGGGGCCAGATATCCTGGTTTTTCAAATTGCCTGAACTGAGTTTCGGAGATCAGTCCAGCAAGAAGAAGATAAGAGACATAAACAGTTCATGGAGAGTAGATGATCATCCTGATTTAGACGGAGCTTTCTCACATGTATCAATTGGGTTGAAGCCGGTTATAGACAATTTGATAACTCCAAGGTTAGAGAAAAAGTTTTTTGTTATTGCCAAGGCCCCGGTCGATGAAGATGGAGGGCTTATCAATCCACCTCCGGTTAATCATCCTGACTATGTAGGAGTCGAGGACACTCCGTACTATGTTGGAGCTGAAGCAAAAAGCATCAGCCTGGAATTCTCCGGTAACGACTCTCATCCGATTTCGCTCTTGGGCTATATGATCAACTTCACAGACAAGGGGCTGCGTGGATGATTCATAAACGTGTATATCCCTTGGAAGACGAGCGGCTCCGAGATGAGTTCGACCGGGTCGACGACAACCTCGTCAGGTTATCAATGATAATTCCTACCGGGATTTCCATTACATGGCATGGAGAAAAGACTACAATACCCGAGGGCTGGCTGCTTATGGATGGGCGGCTGGTCCTTCAATCCTCACATCGAAACTTATTCCAGAAAATAGGTCACATCCATTTTGCCGAGGGTGACAACCTCGATGATGAACTGTTCAGGCTTCCCGGTACAGAACCGGGTGACCTCGATAAGTCGTTTGAAATAATTAAGACATGAGGTGAATTATGGCAGATCAACCAAATGCAGAACCCGGTTACGGCGAAGAGGGTTACTATGACCCGTGGGACCTCCTCGGCAATACAGCGAACTTTATTGGCGACATATTTCAAATCCCATTCGACATCGCTGGCAATTTCTTCGGTGCGAATGATGCGGCCAATGCAGTTCAGGATGCATCACTAGATGCGATGCCCTCAGTTGATAATCTGGTCGAAACAATCAATGAGACATCTGATACTGGACTCGCCTCTATCCAGGATGACTTCACGATCTCACCGGAGGAAATTCAATCCAATTTGGCCAGGTTCGACGAAGTCTTTAATACAGAAGGCTTAACTGATGAAGATAAAGCCAGGTTGCAGGTTGAGCGACAGAATTTTTTGAATGCCATGGAGAGCGGTATTCCCCAGGCTGAAATCGATTCATACATTTCCCGAGCTGCTGGAACCGGGGGTAATCTGAAGACACTCAATCAGTTTGGTCAAGACATGGGTGGGCTCCTGGGGAACGTCAGGGAGTTCGGTCAAGGCCGAGTCGATTACCGCCAGGGTCAGTTCGACCGCTACGAGGGGATCGCGGCTGACCCCAACAAGCTTCGCTCGGACGTCGACCTCGGCTCCGCCCTGCGTGACGCTGAGTCTCAGATCAACACCCAGATGAAAGGTACGATTAAGGGGGCCAACCAGCGAGCTGGTCAGCGTGGAACCGGGTTCTCTGGCAAAGCCTTGATGACCGACATAGGAGCCAGGCAGGCTGCCTCGATGGGCCGGACTGGTGCATTCCAAGGTCTTCACAAGAACGTCGTTGGCGAAGGCGGTCTTCGCGACACGGCATTCAATAATTTAGGCACAGCTCAACAAGGGCTGTTTGGTATAGATCAGAGTATTGCCAACCTGCCAGGCACACTCCAGGATGCCCGTAACCAAATATACAGTGGCGGCTCTTTCGACCCAATGGGGACATTAGAGTCTGCGGTCAACCTGGAAGGGATGGACCTCGGGGTCAAGCTCGGGTCTGGCGGAATGGGTTGGGACATGCTCAACCAAGCAGCGGCCCCAGGCCAACAGAATCAGAATATGTTATTCCAGGGAATGGCGAATGCGTTCTTCCCAGGTTTTTTCCCTAGTGGAAAAGAAGGAGGATAGACAATCATGGGATTCCAAGGATACGGATCACAAGGTTTAGGACAAGGGTTTAGCTCACTGGGTGGCAACATGGGCAACTCGGCTGCAACTGGACGTCTAAATATGTCCTTGCACCACGATATGATTCAGAAGCGAGCAGAGCGTTCTCGCCGCAAGGCTGATATGGAACGCCAGATCAGAGCCCAACGCCAGGCTGCCCGTGAGCAGGTCGGCCTCGACTGGGCGAAGATGATACCCAATGCCATCGCCGGTGGAGTTACCGGCGGAACTTCAATGGGCGGGGCATTGAAACAGACTGGGGTTGCCAAGGGGATGGGGACAGGTGGAGATGTTTCTGCACCGACCAACCCCGGTATGGGCATGTCTGATATTGCGACATCCAACCGCCAGATCATGGCAGACCCCAACTCTTCAGTTAACAGTTACCTGAATGACACTGGAGATTTTGCACCAGGCGGCACTGGTAAAGTTATATCTCCTGATGCAGGAAAAGGCTTAGACCTTGGTATCGGTTCAAATAATAGTAGCAATCCGTATGGGGCTCAGATGCAACAGTTTGGCCCACCGAAGCCGGGCAGTATGGGTATGATGCCAGGCGACATGATGGGCGGCAGCGGCCTGGGTGGCCATGGTGGCCTCGGAATGGGCGGCGGCAATAGGGCTGGTATGAGTGGCGGCGGAACGCTCGGGATAGACCTCCCCGGCAGCCTCACTCAGAAATATGCCCGTGATGCCGTGGATCATGTTGCCGGTGGATTGTCTCAGGACGCAAGGAGTTCAATGGTCAACGAGATCACAGGTCCGCAGGCTCCTGGCACAGGCAACCGTGTAGATTTAACTAAGGGTGATGCCAAGCGGCGGATGCAGCGGCAAGCCCAGGCTCAAGCTGCGTACCAGCAGGCTATGAAACGGGCTCAACCCAACGGTGGACTTCCGCCGGAGGTCGCACCGTTTATCGCCGGAGCTGGGGTCAATCAATTCATGCAGGGCCAGCAGCAGCCGGGGTTCAACAAGCTCCAACAGCAAGGGCGAGGCACGCAGGGGATTATGCCGGATGGAGCCCAAGGTTTCGTAGAGGGCGAGCATGACTGGATGAGAAAGATGAATCCTCAACCGAGGGGCAATGGAATCTTCATCAATGGCAAGGAAGGACAGAACCCGATGTACCGGGGCCAGTCCCCACAAGGTATAAATGGAGCGGCCCAGCCTTACCTCGACGCCGCCTATCGACAAGCTCCCCAGGCAGCCCCAAGCCAGTACCCGTTCGGCTCGACCAGGACGTCATCCTCATTGCGAGGTGCGTTGATGGGTTTCGGGGGTCCCGAGTATGTGAAGATGGGGCTTGATCGATATGACTCCAACCGGCAGTACGGTTTAGACTCTGCGTTGAATGCCAGCAAGATTGGGTTGAATGAATACAAGATGATGACCGAGCAGGCTAGGGCCAGAGGAATCAATGAAGAGACGGTCACTGAGCAGGTAATGCGGGAACCGAAGTTCACCTCTGAATACTTCAAGGGCCAGGATTACTTATCGAAGTCACTGCTGAGTGATGCGAAGACTCAGACTGAAAACGAAAGCCGACAGCCTAGTATCAATCTGATCAATGAGAAGACTCAGACTGAAAAGGACAAGCAGTCTAAATATGGCAAGCAAGGTAGTCTCGCCGATTCTAGGGCCAAGCTCCAGGATGAGATCAGGAAAACCATCGCACCCGAGAGCAAGGCTGATATTGCACTGACCGATGCCAAGACTGCTACCGAAGGAACCAAGCAGAATCTCAACATTCAGAAGACCGCAGAGTCCGCTGCCGGTACAGAAAATAAATACCAGCAGGCTTGGAACAATTACTACAAAGGCCTGAGTTCTGAAGTCCAGGCTGGAATAGACCAGGGTAAGCTAACCGGCGACCAGTTGGTCGACCTAGTAGAGGATCAGTCTCGGGAGCTTCCGCCGGACGAGGCACTTAGACAAATGCTCGATATGGCCAAGAAAGATAAGTCCATCGGTGCAAGAGACGTATTGAATATTGTCGAGCAGATCAAACAGCGGAAGCCTGAATGGATGACGTCCGAGGAGCTTAAAGCCGAAGAGCGTCGGAAGCGTGGCGACCAGGCTGTAGATATATTGGGTCAGCTATTCGGTGGCGGAGGATAATTAAAATGCCGCTCCCCCCGGTAGATGAAGAGCTCCGCAAGCGAAAGCGGTCCCAACAGTGGATGCCGCAGCCCGAGCCAAAGACGTTTGACCAGTACGCTGCGTCACGGGCTCCTGGGCTGCCCCAGGCTCCAATGGGACCGCCAGTAGTCTCTCAGCCGTTACAGAGCTTCCCGACCCCTTACAGACCCGACGCTGTACGTCCTGATGGATCGATCAAAGGCCCTGGCTTCCAAGGCACATTCACCAGGCCGGATGGGCTGGACATGACCGAGTTCTCGGTGAACGTCGACGGTCGGGAGATTCCGACCATCACCTCGACCACTTCGTACTCGGATGTCGAACTCCTAATGAATGTCCCGCCTGGCAGGCCGGACCTGATCCCGCAACACATTATCGACAACGCCAACGAGCACGCCCTCGGTCGAGAGACACGGGGGCTCTCCGCTTTCTTTAATGCCGACGAAAACTTGCCTGGTTTGCCGGAGATGGGTTTCGCCCCGCAGGATCAAGGTCTGGGCCTACCGAGCCCCGACACTCTGTTTGATGTCAACCCGGCCCATCCGAGCGGCGAGCTGACTGACGATGGAACATATGACCGGTCAATGCGTAATGCAGGAGCACAAGAGACGCCGAGCACTGTCGGGTCGACTGACCGGGAATTTGCGGTGCTTGAAGGACTCGGTGGGGCGACAGGTTCAATAATTCACCCCGCAGCCAGGTGGCTAGAAAAGATTGGCCTGTTAGACAAAGGCACGGCCATTGCCAGTGCGGTATTGCCAGACTTCATCACTGGCGGCATGGATCGATATGAGATGGCTGACGCACTCACTGGAGAAGGCGTCCAGGAGATGCTCGGCGGTTTCAAGTCTGATACCAAGAAGGGTGAGCTGGAGAGAATCTTTGCCAAGAATGCAGCAGAGATTGCACCGTTTGTTCCGTTCCCCGGCAACCCGTTATTGGGTACTGCCAAATTAGGCAAGAATTTATATCAAGGGATAACGAAGAGTCTTGGCCTCGGTAAGATTATTCAGGGCGTAGCCGGGACATCTGGGTTCCTATCAGCTCTTACCGCATTTCAACAGGGCGGAGATGTCAACGCCAAAGAGATAGCTGGGGCTCCTGTAGAATTTGTTAAAATGCTCGGCAAGATGCCGTTTGAAATCTGGGCGTCATCAGATCAGGTCAATGATCCAAATCTATCCGAGTATCAAAATGAAATCCAGCGGATGCACAATATGGGTGAGGCCACCAGGTTCATTGCAATGGTTGCAGGATTGAAGCTTGGCGGCGGCTTCGGGTTTAAGCATGGGGGCAAGACCAGGTTAGACCGTAAGGGTATTTCGCAAGAGAGTCTGAGCAGAGCTCAGTATTCTAAGGTATTAGACGGCCTGGAGAATATGAAGCTAGAGCGGTATATCAGCGAACAGCAATACAGAGACACAATTGATCGATTGAACTCCAAGCGAATTGACCAAGGCGAAGAGCCGGTCGACGTTCCGAGAGTAAGCAAATTGGAACAGTCGATAAGAGATTATGAATCTAGAGCAGAATTTACTGTACCCGGTGTGTTACCGGGTCAAGCCTCCGGTGGCCGACTACCAGAGGATACCGAGGCTGATAGCCCCGAGCTCCAGGTGGTCGAACAGGGCAAGTCCCCCCTATCGGCCCCTGGGGCTTCCGGGGCGACTCTTAAGGATTCGCTTAATCTCTCAGCCGACCAGGCCATCGAGCGTATCACCAAACGCCAGGGCGGCTACATCAAGTCCAAGCTCAACCCGTTGTTCAATACCGCCGACCTCCCGGACTATGCGATCATCGGAGCGGCGAAGCTCGGGGCTGGCACGATGACCCTGGCCGAGTTCAGCAAAGAGATGATCAAGGAGCACGGCAAAGACATTAAGCCATATGTGGCTAAGTTGTTTGAGGATTCTACAGAGATCGTTAAGGCTCACTCGACGTTGAACAGGAGCCTGGAACAATACAAGCTGGTCTACCCTCACCGGCTGGAGCCAACGAAGTACAACGCCCCGAGGGACACCGGGGTATCGGTCCCCACTGCGACCGGGGGCAAGTTCGAATCGCTTCGCAAGGGCAATGTGAAGTCTGGCACGCTACCGACAGGAGCGGAGATTTTAGCTGACTTCGAGGCAGCCAAAATATCTTCCAATAATCCAAATACGATAATGAAGCCCCCGTCCGAAGCGTTTATTCACGAAGCATTGAGAGGGACCAATGAATCCAGGTTCTGGTATGAACTCTTTTCTGAAGGTGGTGCAAAGAAATATCTCAGAGGACTGAGCCCCAAGGAGATGGAAGCTTTCTTCAATATGATCTCTGCGACCAGCCAGAATACCAAGGTCTTAGAGAACATGTCCAGGACGCTTTCTGCTACAGCCGAGGGCATTCAGGGTAAGAAGGGTTTTATTACTGACTTCTTAGACAAAGGCCCAATTGGCAGAGCGATCACTGGGGCAATATCCGGCGGCGACCGGCTGAAGACAAGCAACTTTGTCGACACGATGCTTTACCTGTCTGGGCTTAAGAAGGTGATCCCAGGTCCGACTATCGATGTAATAATGAACAACATGTTTGGCGGTAAGAAGGGTGCAGCCGTCAACGGGGCAGACTATGAAACCGTATCGAAGTTTCTTAGTCTACAAGCTAAAAGGCTTAACAAGAATCTGAAGCCAGGAGAGGAGCCGTTCCAGACCTGGCAGCTCCAGGCGTTGTACTGGATGAATCGCGACGTTATCAAAAACGCCCCTGCACATGTGGTCGGAACATTTGAAGAAGCCTTCGTTCACCAAATAGGGGAACTGAAGAAATTCGGTATCAAGGTTCCAAGTGACAAGAACGGGGTTGAGTATATAGACAGGAATGTACTTAATCATCCGAGCTTCACCTATGCGGTGCGAGGGGTTACGGCCAAGGAGTTTGCAGATTCAAGCTTTATGACGGCTGAGATGAATACCCTGCTCACCCCGCAGGGAAAGAGAGCCCGTGAGTTGGCGGCTGAAGCCCGAGCGACAGGCGACCCCAAACTGGTTGCACGGGGTCTTGGTGGTAAAGGTGCTAAGGATGGGTACTGGCACATACAAAAAACTCTGGCCACTGACCTGTTTGAAACCAAGGGCAAATACAAAACAATTACAGGAAAGATAGCTCAACATAAAATCTACACCTGGCTATATGCTGCTATCACTGGTAAGAAGCCTGACCTGTCGGCAAAGGGTGGCGATCCCAAGACGACGGACATACGCAGGATCGGAGTCGGGGACCAAAAGGCGACTGAGACAAATGTCCGGGGCTCGACCGGGTCATACCTGGACGCCACCTCGATGATCGTCCGAGTGCCGATGAAGGGAGATGCCACGCCCAACCAGAGGCAAGCTGTATTGTCATTTGTGGGTTTATGGACAGACCAGGACGCTGCCGCCGCACACAAGATTGTCGACATATCCAAAGGAACTAAACATAAAGACACAACTCCAGTCCCTAGTGTATTTATTAAGGGCTTTGAAAGTAACCTCGTTGCTTCCGAGGCTATTAAAAAGGAGCTTAAAGCCAGGGGCTATGCTAATGAAATGATCACCGAGTGGAGTGCGGACGGCACTCGATTCGACTTGGTCCCCACTGAAAAAGAGTTTGGCAAAAAAACTAAGATAACGGAAAATGAATTCGCTGACATAGTTATGAAAACCCTTCCTGACCATGTTCAGAACATGGCATCTGATATGGTTGGCTTCAAAACAAAATATGGCTATGATTATATTCCCGACCAGGCTGCGATGAAGGCCAATATACACAAGTTAAAGGAGAAGCTGAGAAATGCCGAACCAAGAAACCAATACTGGCTTGACCGAATCCCTAAAAACCAAAGAAAACTCCTCGACAAATACTTCCCCACCGAAGCCGAGCGAGTCGAGTTCTTCGAGTCCGCAGGAGACTTCGAGTGGCTCGACAAAAAGGTTGCTTCCGAAGTACACCGAAAAATTCTTCGAAACGCTCAGAAAGGATCAAGACTGGCGAATATCGCTTTCGAAGAAAGACAAATCAAGCAAGCGGTAGACAAATACAACACCCGTCTTGATGCGTTCAGCGATGCCACCGAAAAAGAACTGAACGAGTTCTACGCCAAGAATCCCGACAAGATGCCGGAGCACCGCAAGGTTTTACCTGGCCTTGTCGGCAAGGCTAAACAGGCAGGCAAGGAAGCCGAAGTTCGCCTGGGCAAAAAGATCGCATCATCCGCCGGATCGATGAATGCGTTCATCAAGAACCCGGACATGATGTTCGATGCAGCCGTATGGGGTGCGGCGAAAATCGTCACCGGAACTTTCAAGGCCAACCAACTCAAACAAGAATTCATCGCCAGGTACGGCGACCAGATCGGGACCCAGGCCGACGCCCTGGTCAAGGCGGCTGGTATCTTGGCCAATGATCACACTCCCTCTGAATGGAAAAAGACTGGAACAAAAACTCGCATCCTCGGGCTGATGGGTAAGCGTGATGAGAAAACCCTCACTGAAGCCCAGGCGTTAACGGCTGGCATCAGGAAGTCCGCCGAGTCGGCTACCAATGCATTCAAGGCTGCGATCAAGCAGAACGCCGAACTGATCGATGCCAAGGAAGACATGATCGCGACCGGCGAGCGGCTGATGGGTGAAGCAGCCATGCAGCCGTGGATGAAGAAAATACGAACGGCTAACTCTGAAGACCGCCTGAACCAGCTCGCTGACATGATCGGTGCATCCATCGCGAAGGACCCGAATATCGGGGCCGGTGGAAATCTCGTCTCCCAGAGGGATGCCCTGGTCAGCCGACTGAAGAGCGAAGGGCTCGTTGCTGATACCGCTCACGCCCTCGGCGGCAAAGACCTGACTGAGCAGAAGGCATCGGTCGAGGCCTGGGCCAGGAATACCATCGGCGGTGACTACTCCAAGTACGAGCCAGCGGTCAAGGCCGCGACCGACGTCCGGCAGCTCAACCGTGTAATCGCCAGGATTCGCTCTAGAGAGCAGAAGCTGGTGGGCCAGCCTCTGCCAGAGGAAATGGCTTACACGCCAGCAGCGGTCAACACATTGCTCCACAAGGCCTCTGAGACGGCATCGCACCGGGGTTTCGCCTTCGGGGTGGCCGAGCAGGTTCAGACGACCGGCGACCTGATGCGTGAAGCCAGCTTGCGGCTCCCGCCCAAGATGTTCAAGCAGATCATGCCTGGGCTCCAGAAGATCAAGGCTGGTGATACCAAGGCCATCCAACTAGCGACCGACAAGATCAACGAGTATGTCGAAAAAGCTACACGCAACTACGAAGTCTCTGAGTTGAAAAGGGTGATGAATTCGATCCCTAAGAATAGAGAGAATGCCATACTGTTGTCTAAGGTCGAGGAGATCACCGATGGGATCGCACTTAAGACCCCGTCGCTCGACGCACTCAATAAGGCTGAAGTTTTAATCGCCAATTTCGAGGCTGACGTCGGCGACATCCACAAGGTGCTCTATGACAATGCAAGAAATATCCTGCGGGATGCTACATCCAGGAGTGAGCACCACTTGTCGACGCCGGAGCTCAGGTCGATCACTGCGGCGATCAAGATGGCGGTTAACAACGACAGACTAAAGAAGGTATTCATAGGCAAGGGCAAAGCCCGTGACGCCGACAAAGTTATGGAGTCTTCCCTCGAAGAGATGAAGGTTAGACACAAGCCTAAGCATGCACTGGAGATTGGCGAGCATGAACCTGCGACATCGAAGACCAAGGGTGCAGCCAATGCTATCGGCAAGTTGTTCTGGTCAGAGCAACACAATAATACAGTCAATGTGTTTCGCATGGCCGGTGATAAAGGCGAGACGTTCAGGACGCTGATCCGCGATCCAGAACGGAGCGAAGGAAGATTCAATCAGCTCCAGTATAAGGAGTCTTTTGATTCCCCGACTAATTTTATGAAGAAGCTCGGGTTGAAATTCAAAGACGTCGAACAGATGAGCGACAGCCTGATGTCCGGTCGCAGCCTGTCCAGGAACCTGGTGAGCAAGCTGACCGGCGGACAGGCCGGAGCTGTTCGGGTCAAGGTCGAATTGCCCGACGCTATCAGTAGCTATGGCAAGAGAGCCAAGAGTATCAAGATTACTCCGGCCCAGAGAATTCATTTCCTGATGCACATGCTCGATCCTGATACCAGGCATCAAGTGCTGAAGGATACATCAGAGGGTATTACTTTTGATGGAAGACAAGCGTATAAGCTGACCGCAAGAGACATCAAGGCTATTCAGAAATCCGCGACCAAGACCGAGGTGGCCATTGCCCAGGAGCTCCACTCCAGGTTCAACTCGCCGGAGCTGATCGCTGAGATGAATCGCGTATCAAATTCCACGATGGGATTTGACGTCTTCACCAGGACCGACGTCACTCCCCGCCGCCGGAGCTTTAAGTTCGAAGACAAGGAGCCGAGCAGTTTTATAGAGACATTCACCAAGGTTGCCCTGGAACGCATGGGCATCCTCAAAGAGCGGAAGGGTGGCAACCAGCCGATCCATGTCGGGGATGCGTTTAGTGAATTCTTCGCCGGTATGAATCGACGGTACAAGTTCATATCCTCCGCCGAGTCGGTGCATAACGCCAAGCGAATGCTCGGTAATCAGAAGTTCCAAAACTCCGTACTCGACAGGTTCAAGGGCGGAAAGAAGATGCTCCGCAGTCTCAATGAGATGGTCGAGAAATTCGAGGGCCTGGAAACCAAGCCGCGAACGGTGCTCGACCAGGTGCTCGGCAACTTCGTCAAAAAGGCCAACGTCGGCATCCTCGGGTTGAAGCCCCAGGTCTGGGCATACCAGACATTGTCCTTGGCCAACGCGATGAACGTGATACCTGCTAAGTTTATGACTGACCCACGGGCATCTAACCCGGCACTCTTTTCCAAGACCAAGAACGAGATTCTGATGTTCGCAGATAAGAATCCGTTTGCCGCTTCCATCCGGGCAAGGCTCCTGGGATCGGCTCACAACATAATGACCCCAGATGCAGCGGTCGGTGAGAGCGTCCGGCAATTCTACGGAGCCTCAACTCCCCTTGTAGAGCTTGGCTTGAAGCCGATCCATATGGCTGACTCCGCAGTGATTATGAATATCTGGAGAGGGGCCAAACTTCAAGGCCAGTCGAAAGGCCTGAAGGGCATGGGCCTTCTCGAATACACAGCCGACCTGGCACACAAGACTATCCAATACACTCAGCCGACCTGGGGCGTGACCACCGTGTCGCAATTGGTCCTGCATGCCGCAGGTAACCCTGCATGGAAACTCCTGGTCCCAGGCCTGATGTTCAGTAGTCAGAGAAATAAGAATCTCAATATGGCGATCATGGCTTCGTCTAAATTCAATGCCAGTCAGAAGACAATCAAGGATCACGCCAGGCTGGCTAAAGAGATCAGCGTCCCGTTGTTGATCAATGCCGCCGGAGTGACGGCTATAGGTACTGGGGTTGAAGCCCTGATCCAGGGGCGTGACCATGAACTTGGCGACGTCCTGGTCACTGGAGTCAACCGATTGTTCGGCAACTGGATCATCGGTGGCGACATTGTGAACTCGGCCACCACCTATGCAAAGAACCATCTGCGTGAAGGTAAGGGCTACGGTCGACAACAGTTCATGCGTCTGAATATCATCTCCGGCGGGGCCGACCAGACCGCCGCAGGGGTTGCCCTGTTCATGGAGGGTATGAGCAAGGCGGTAGAGAAACGGGTCAACGAGACTGGCAATACTGAGTGGCAGAAAGACTTGATGCGAGCAGGCCAGAAGATCGCCACCGGGATCAGTCCCCTCACTGGATGGCCCCTCGCCGGGCCAGCCCAGTGGACACGGCGGCTGACTAATAAAGATAAAGGTCCTCAGTCGGTAGATGATCTTAGACAGAAGCTCACGCAGTACGGGAAATCGAAAGGGACCGTGGTCAAGGCCCAGAGGAACCTGGTCAACATGATCAAGAGTGACGATGTCCCCATGATGCTAAGTCAGGATGAATTGAAATCTGCGATCACTAAGATTCAAAAGCTCCCATCCGACAAGGTCGAATCCGAAATGGATGTCTTCGTCGACAAGGTCATCAAGGCTGGCGGGACACAGAAAGATTTCGACAAAGTAGTCGGACAGATGAAGTCGATGATCTCCAACCTGGAGAGGCAGCGTAGCTTTGCCAAGAGCCCCGAGTCGATAGAGCGGATCAATAAGATGCTCGACAAGGTAGCAAGCAGGTTCCTTGATGTGATCGAGGAACAGAACTCCAGAAAGAAGGCAGGGTAATGGCATTCGGCGGTAGCGGTGGAGGTGCAAGCGGTGGAACCAACGGGACCGTAGAAGCTCCCAGCTCGTACCGGGATTTTGGTGATGGGTCCAGAGTCTATTATTTCACCGCAGTCTTTGACGGGAACGGCGATTGGGATGCCAAGGTCACGGGGCTTCATGGTCACATAACCAGGATCGCGGCCTGGCCAAACGGAACAGTCGCATCAGCTATCGATCTAACGATCACCAGTCAGAACAGTATTCCGTACACGGTCGAGGTCGATATCGTGAACGGTGAGCGTTCGATTCTGATCCCACCCGACCTGTTCAGTGGGGGTGAGGACAACACTGGGGCGACCGCCGAGATCGGAGCCTTCGCCCTTGCGGCTAACACGGTAGCTGGTAATGCGGCTGACAAATTCTATGTGGAGATTTGGGTTTGCAACGAGGCTTGCAATGTTCGTAATCCGATGTTCAGGTTCAGAGGCCGAGACGGAGTTATAGACACTGGTGCTACTGCTAAAGATTTGATAGACGCACCTGGGACCGGCATCGAGCGGTACGAGTTGACCGGCCACCTCCACAACGCAGACTCGGTGGCCCAGGTCATCACCATCCGGTTCACCGATACCAGTAGTGACAGGAACATATTCAAGGAGAGTGTCCCGGCTGATAGCACCGTCGACCTCAACGCACTGTTGAAGGGATACTGCTTAAGAGAAACGACAGACTCTATCGAGGCACTTCTCGTCGGAGCCCACACGACCACCGCCCCGTCGTTTGTCTGTAATTGGAAAGAGAAAGCCAAAGTCTAATGCCGGATATCAGTTCATTAAAAAGCAATTCTACCAGCGGCAATATAGCCGTGTATGGCGATGCGTCAGGCAGTAAGATTAAGGACAGTGGCAAGGCGATCAGCACCGGCACTACTCGCATCCATCAGGTTCAGAGCTATTATACACGCAGTGGTTCTATTACTGAGACTATGTTTGCAACCAATAGTGATGATGTGGCACAGATCAGGGGTTTTCGAGTTGTATATAACGCAGTCGCAACAGCCGCTAAAATAAAATATTGGCCTGACCAACTTCCTGAGTGGGTGGATGTGTCAGAAGATATTAGTGTTTACCTGATGGTGCAACTAACGAATGGATCACCGGCCAGCGGCGAGGGTGTTTGGCATCAAGTTTACGTTGACTATTTTGACCCGATCAACAGTCAGCAATTGATCTCTGAACATACAGCGACAGGTGTATTTAATGATTTAGATGCACTTGGATGGGCGGCTAATCGGTGCGACAGAATAAAGATCGGAACTATCGCGGGAGGGACACTTCCTGATAGGGCGGTCTGTGGATGGGGTTGGTACTGCCCGTTCAACGACAACACAAAATGGACAATGGATTCAGGCACAAAATTATTAAATCACGCCAACATGATTATATTGGAGTGTACTTCATTATGAGATTTACCCAAGAACAGCGGAATGAATACCTGAACCAGTTGGCTGATGATGCACTGACTGTAGCACATAAACGGCAGCAGACAATTGATGTGTTAAAAGAGGGCCAAAGGATACATAATAAACTGAAAAACGGCGACATTGATCAGGCAGAATTTGATCGTCAGGCCACAGAGTTGAGAAAAACAGACACAGACATTGAACTAACCGACGATGAATATGATTTTATCGTGGGCGAATAAATAACCGGAGTGAACAATGGCTAAAGAATTACAACAGTGCACAGATAATGGCTTTGATGATGACCGACACATTATGGCATCCGAGAGGCTTGTCCGTATAGAGACTTTAATTTCCCATATGACTAAAGAGATTAAGCAGTTGTCTGTTATCGTTAGCGGCAACGGGTCAGAATCTCATGGCGTCTCGATCAGGTTGGACCGGCTAGAGCAAGTCGAGCAGACTCGTTCGAAGCGGTCATGGATCGTCGGGACAATTATTGCCACTGCCCTGATCGGTCAGGGTATTTTAGGTATTGTGTTTTTAATCAGGAACTCCTGAGAAAGAGAGAGTATTATGACATTTGAACAACTGGTCGCTAACCTGGTGACTGCATTCCAATCGTTCTTTAGCGGCATCCTAGATTTATTCTTCAAGGCAGCGACCGTCTTGACCGGCAGAGGTATCCTGTTATTGATCTTCACTGTCGGGTGCTTCCCGACCACAACCGATGTGAAGCAGATCGTGGACGATCAGCTTGTAGTCCATGAAGCCCATGACAGTGGTATGAATACTGGATTTCTAACTATCGCGGATGCAGTGAACGCCAATACCGCCGACATTGCCGCAGCCCGTGAGGCGTCCAAGGCTGCGACCGCTTCCGCCAGGGAGTCCAATGCAAGCCGGGAAGGTGAAGTGATGGGTATCTTCAGGTTGATCGAAGAGACAACCGGCCTGCCACCCTTCATGCAAACGATCCTTGCCATGTTTGGGATAGCTACCCAGTTCCGCAGCCGTGGCAGCAAGAAAACCACCGATTTGCAAGATGATCGCATTGCCAAGCTGGAAAATGGTGGCCCGACGCCACCTACAACATAATGCGACAGGGTGCGACCTAATGTGACATAGCCACCTGGGATGATTCTCAGGTGGCTTTTTTTTATGGTTGACAGCCAGGCGGACTGCCGATAGAACCGAAAGCCAAGGAGACAAACCCAATGAGTGAACTCGTTAAGGCCGGTCAAGGCCGCACAACTACAGACATCTATTTACCAGCAGCAATTTTTGCGTTCATAACATTCCCATTGTGGGGATGGATACTCATACCGATTGCCTTATGGCGAAGGAGATAGTCCAATGTTTCAAGCAGGGACGGTAGTTCAATTCGAAGATGATGTCGCTGAAGTCGACAAGCAGATGTTCTTCCTGAAGTTTCTCGGGAAGCGAAGACCAGGCAACCCCACGCCAGGCAAAGTTTCTTTTGTGGCTCGGGTCTGGTATCAGAACAATGGCAGTGGGCCGCTGACAGTTGGCCTGGTCTGGAACGATGGAACCGATGCGTGCTACGGTCCACTCGCAAGTATCCCCGACAACCTCAAACTGATCCGCAAGTTTGATGGGCCGGTCTTGGAACCCGACTGGGGTTTTGACTTTTGAGGGTTTGTCTCCTTCAATTGCTCGCAGTCGGGGGACGCCATCGCCCCCGGCTGGCGAGTTTATTTAACAATCGATGGCAACTGGAGACAGCCCATGTGTTTTTTATGTGAACCAACTAAAGAGAAACTAAACGAATCATTGGATTGCGATTCGGGACAGACCGTCAAAGAATTGGTCAATGCACTCAACCAGGGGTTAAGGTTCCTGGACGCCCCGTACCATTGCTACTTCACTGTCATGGCCTTGACCGTCTTCACTGCGATGAAACAAATACAGGCCAAGCATCCAGAATTCGATATGGATAAAGCGGTCGAGGTGATGAACGCCAAAGCGGATGAGCTTCTGGTTGATGGAAAGATTGCACTTATACGAGATGATGACAATCGAAAAGTAGGGGCTAATCGTGGAAACGAATGCAATAATTGAAAACTTGCCGGACGCCGACTACCGGGCTATTGATGCGGTCAGTAAATCAGACTTAGACAAGTGGGTTAAGGGGCCGGTCACAAGGAAGGCGTCTCAGAGGTTCTTCCTCCTGGGCTCTGCCCTTCACGCATTGGTACTCGAAGGCGGTGACGCTTACGCCGACCGCTACTACGCAGCCGAGACAGACTTCAACTTGTCCACCAAGGTCGGCAAGACCCATCTCGCAAATCTCAGTAGCCAGCATCCAGGCAAAGAGATTCTTAAGCCCAAGGAATACGATCAGCTCCTTGGTATGTATAACTCGCTAATGGTCGAGCCCGAGGCCCGATCAATTATCGACTCGGCCAAGCGTACCGAGCTCTCGATTGTGTCATCCCATGAAGGGTTCGATGATCTTGCATCCAAGTGCCGCCTGGACCTGGAGACAGGTATGATTATCGGTGACGTAAAGTCAACCCACTGTATGAATAGCGAGGATTTCCAGCTCTCGTTTATTAGATTCGGGTATGATATACAGGCTGCTTATTATCAGGATTTATACAAACGTGCAACCGGACTAGAACTTCCGTTCACTTTTTTGTGCGTATGTTCCAAGCCGCCATACCCATCATGGGTGACTTACCCCACGCCATTACAGATCGCAACCGGACGAAGGCACTATCGTTTGTGTCTCGAATTTTATAAACGCTACAAGAAGGAGACTGACCATGCCACCGAAAGCACCGCCACCTCGACCGCCACCGCCTAACGCTCCACCGTCAGGTAAGCCCCAGATCAATGCCGCCCCGGCGGAACCACTGACGATGCAGCTCCCGTCCAGTATGAAGAGACTGCCAGCCAGGCTGATGATCTCAGCCGTCGAGGGCTGGGGCAAGACCACACTGGCGGCGATGTCGCCTGACCCTGTCTTTCTCTTGACCGGCGGTGAGACTGGGCTGATCACCCTGGCCCAGGCCAACCGAGTGCCGGACGTTCCGTTCTTCAATACCAGTACCTTCGAGGAGTCACTCGCTGTTGTGCAGCAGTTACTTGATTCAGACCACGATAGAAAAACCCTTACCATTGATGCGACCGGGGGCCTGGAACGTCAGGTGAATGAGTATGTGGTCAATCGATATTTCGATGGCGATTGGGGCGAGAAGGGGTTTGCTGGGTACGGTCGCGGCCATGAAGTATCGGTCACTCAGTGGTTAGAGTTCCAGGAGAAACTCGATGAGCTTAGACAGAAACGTAACATGCTCATCATCTTGCTCAGTCACTCGAAGATCAAGACCTACAAGAACCCTATCGGCGAAGACTTCGACCGATTCATCAGTGATCTGAACGAGAAAAATATCGGGTCCGCAGCGTACAAGTGGTGCGACGATGTATTGTTCGGTCAGTTTTTAACGGTCGTCGACAAAGATTCACCTAAGTCTAAAAAAGGCAAAGGCATTGGCGGGGCGAAGCGAGTTTTGTATTGCGAACGCCGCGATGCTTTTGATGCGAAAAATCGGAGAGGTATGCCGCCTGCACTCAGCATGCCCGAAGATCACAATCAAGTATGGAGTGCGATTGGAGAATACTACAAATGTTAATGCCACAAGGAAGTTATCAAGCAATCCTCCGTGGGGCGGTGATGGATACCGCCAACACGGGTAACCCGCAGATGGTCGTCAAGTTCGATGTTAATTACTTCTTCGATCCTTCGACTCAGGCCTGGCGTGAGACGCCAGCCAACACAGTCCGCAGCCTTTACATGTCGTTCAGCCAGGCTGCTTTGCCGTTCAGTCAGAAAAAACTCGAAAGCCTGGGCTTCAATGGCGACTTCAAGTCCCCAGAGTTCGCGATGACCAATCAGCCGGTCGATCTGACCATGGCCCATTCGGTGTACAAGGGCCAGCAGAAAGAGAAGTGGGAGCTGGCCAGCTTCGGGGGCGAGAAAGATGTGGTCAAGCCTGGAGATCAGACCCTCGACCGCCTGAATGCAATGTGGGACCAGGCTCATCCGAAGATTGCTACACCCGCAGCCCAGGGCGTGCCGATGCAAAATGCTCCGACCAATACAACGCCCCCGGCTGGTCTGCCTCCGGTCGCGGTGGCTGACGATGTACCGTTTTAACCATCGGGCGGGTGGTTGATCACCGCTATACAGCCAGTCGCCCGGTAGTTAGGAAGCGACTCCCTGCTACCGGGCTCTGGCTAGCCCGTTTTGTTGGATGAAAATTGTTTTTTGTTGTGAAGAAAGTGAGAGCCAAGATGAGTGATGTATCGAAACTCCTGGCGGAACTTCTGCTCCGCCGGAAAGAGTTGAACCAAAAAGTTGATCAGCTTAAGGCTATCAACATGGAAGGCCTGTTTGAGCTCAAAGTCAAACGGGTCAACGTAACTGACAACATCGATGAGGTCACGGCGGGAGTTCCCAAGATCATGCTGGCCGAGGTCACGGCGGAGTATGATTTCTATGCCCATGCCCTCCGGCTCGTCGATGCTGCCATACAACAGGCTAATTGGAATACGATAGTCGATGTACCTGACTATACGATGGCTCCGTTTTCAGGCGTCACTTCCACGGCCAAAACAGTTTAGAGCCACATAAGCAAGCGTCGGCGGGTGTAAGGGTTCGCCTCGTACCCTGAACGAGAGAACAACAGGTTGTTCGTTGCATACAAAAACGCTTATTGGTTAAGCATCACGCTCCGGCGGCGTTACAGCCGGGGAACTTCGACTAACCGATTCGCTAACATTTAAGTTCCGACTGACCTGAGACGATTACATCCGAATTCCGATTAAGAGAATTCCGATTAACCAACACCCGGACGCTTGTCTTTTTTATAGGTTCATTCATGTGTGCAGTAGTGTGGTAGCAACGGGGTTTCTTAAAACCTTTCCTCCGTTGTGATAGGGCATCTTGGTCGGTCATCAGCCCAAGAGCCGGTTCGAGTCCGGCATGCTGTAGTAAACCTCACCAGGCCCCGTGGCGACTCGTTGTTGCCAGCTTGCTCTGTCGTTGAACTGCTGTTGCTTGATGAATTGACGTTGGAGAATATTGCAACGGGGCCTGCCTATATGCCCCATGGAAGGATTGGTGGCCAGGGATGGCCTTGATAGACAACCCGAATATTGTAATGCCACCAACTGAAGAGGCGTACTGTCTCGTCGGTTGCATCTATCTGAAACCTGCTCAAATTCCACAAGTCAAAGACATGATCAAGGTTGAGAGCCTGATCGAGCCTGAGCTCCAGAAGACCTGGCTTGCGATCATGTATGTCTATGACATGGTTGCCGGGGAAGAAGGCGACGATGATACCTTCCAACAGCTTGTCATCGAGCGGCTAGAGAAACATGATAAATATACAAGAGCCGAAGCGATCAACATCCTGTTGGATATCACCGATTATGTCGGGGCTCCAGGCACGGCTGAGTATCACGCCAGGCGAGTGGCTGAGTACCAGAAGCAGTGCGACCTGGTTCGGGTCAACGAGGCGATCACTAAGGCCGTCGAATCCGGCGGGTCAGTGAATGGTGAGCTGGCCAAGGCCCGACAGACAATCGATGACATAATGAATTTCGGCGAGCGAGGGGCCAGGTTGGATGTCGTTTGCCTCGATGATGTCGAGGAGGAAGAAGTGACCTGGATGTGGCCAGGCAGGTTCCCGAGCGGCAAGCTCTCGGTGATCACCGGGGACCCAGGTTTGGGCAAGTCTTTCGCGACGATAGACATAGCATCACGGATTACCACTGGAAGGGCCTGGCCGGACGCTCAGGGCATCAACGCCCGAGCTGGGTCCGTGCTATGGCTTTGTGCGGAGGATGGCTTAGGAGACACTATCAAGCCGAGAATGGTGGCTGCCAGGGCCAACTGCAAGAAGGTCACGATCCTCCAGGGGGTCCGCAGGCCAGGCGAGCGGACCAGCCAGCAGTTTGATTTGCATACGGATATCGATGTGATCGAACGCCAGGTCGCGACGATGAAAGACTGTCGTCTGGTTATTATCGATCCGATCTCGGCCTACCTGGGCAAAGCGGATAGCTATAAGGATGCCGAGGTGCGAGCAGTCCTGGCCCCACTCGGGCAGATGGCCGAAAGGCTCGACACTTCGGTCTTGGCCGTCATGCATTTGAACAAGTCGACCGGCGGCAACGCGATCCATCGAACCGGCGGGAGCATCGCATTCGTCGCGGCTCCGAGGGCGATCTGGTTGGTTGCCCTGGACCCTGACGATCCGACCAAGCG
>Ga0080013_1000838_pt1 | contig 42254 bp, 84 predicted proteins | sample ETNvirenome_6_85_FD_69236 | JGI IMG/M metagenome (GOLD analysis project Ga0080013, IMG submission 69236) | Marine viral communities from the Pacific Ocean - ETNP_6_85 (SPADES assembly) (version 2) | ecosystem: Environmental > Aquatic > Marine > Oceanic | place: Pacific Ocean | collected 2013-06-19 | reverse complement strand
AAAAATACAATCAATTTACAAATAATAAAAGTCAATATAACCCTTTTAAGACCTTTAACCTACTTTTTAAGGGTAATACCTTTAATTCCTTTTATCTTTCAAAAAAACTTACCTAAATGAGTAAAAGAAAGAAATATAAACAAACTATTGGACTAAAAAAATGGAATAAAATATTTTCGGCTTTAGTTTCCGATTATAAGAAAACAGGAGAGAAATACGATATTAAGGAGGTAAGAAAAGAGGCTTCCGAAAGTTATTTGGGCTTCAAAAAAGTTCCGTTATCAAAGATTTCTAAAAGAAAGGTTGTTAAATCAAAGGGTAAAAAGAAAATAACTCTTTTAGCTAGTGATATAAAGAAAACAGATGTAGATAAAATACAGGACAGGTTTTTTGAAATAGCTGAAAATACAGAAACAGGTTATTCTCTTTTTGATTTTCATAAACAATACCCTGAAATACCTATCTTAATAAAGACAAATAAATCTGAACTAAAAATAAATAGAAATCTAGGGGCTTATGAGGGAAGCGAGTTACAAAGGTTTGTAAATGAAGAACTTAGGGAGGAATATGATAATAAGGAAAACTATGAAAAAGTATTTGGAGCGGTTGTTGTAATACAAAAGAAAGGGGAGCCATTTTTATTATTTACTCCACAAGATATAGACCGAGCTACACTAAAGAAATACCTGCAAACTGGCATAGATTTCCCTGAAAGACCCGAAAAGGATATTGAAATAATAGAGAAAGAAATAGAGAAAAGAGAGAAAAAAACTAAGAAACGAAAAAAGAAAGAAAAACTCACAAAGAAAAAGAAAAAGAAAACTACTAAAAAGAAGCCAATTATAAGGAAAAAAAGGTCAGATAAGGGCAAGAAAAGAAAAAAGACCACCAAAGCTCAACCGACATCTTTAGCAGACAGAAACAAAGCAAAGGAATTGCTTTTGGAAGAATTTAAGCTGGGTCTGATTACCAAAAAAGAATACAGAAGCAAAGTTAAGAAAATAGAAAATATGTATGATAAAGGAGGTAAGATATGATTAAGATAGCTAGAAAAGTTATAGTATTTATAAATAAAGTAATAAATAGATTAAGCAAATGCAAAAATTAGCCTTATTCAAACTGATTGACGATAATCTTGTGTTCTGCGGATATTTTGATACGGAAGAACAAATTAAAGAATACCTAGAGGAAATAAGAAAACTCATTGACGATAAAGTGCAACATCAACTTACGGGAGAATATCTAGCTATACCCGCTTTAATGTATAAATTAGCAAGAAAATGATATATCAAAAAGACACTGCCGAATACCTAGATTTTATAATAACTCTTAAAAAAGATTTCAAAATAAGAGAGAGTTCTAATTTTATTGAAATAATACAAAATAACGGGCAAAAAGTTGTAAGCAATAAAAACAAAAAGTTTAGTAAGGGTTTGTATTTATTTAATATGGTAAAAAAAGATATAGGAAATTATATAAAGGAGGAGGGTTTTATTACTCCCTTTGATGAGCTTCCTGTAAACTTCTGTAATGATGATTTTAATAGAGATGTAAAAAAAGTAATAGGATATGATATAAATAACGCTTATTGGAGTGTGGCACATCTAAAGGGATATATAAGTGATAACACTTACTTAAAAGGACTAGACAAAGAGGGTCTTAAGCCTGTGAGGTTGTCTGCATTAAGTTGTTTAGGAAAAGATAAGATGTATAAAGTTTATGAGAATGGAGAGCATAAACATAACGAATTAAATAAGGGAGATAAGGAGCTCAGAAATTTTTATTTAGATATTAGATATTCTACTTACGGAGTGTTAAATGAGATTGCCGAAGAACTAGGAGAAGATTTTTGTTGCTGGAAAACCGATTGTATCTACTTTTATGATACAAAGAAAAATAGAAAGTTAGTTAAAAAAAGAATTGAAGAATTTGGCTTACAATGTAAAACCGAAAATCTATAATAATATTTCCTTTTCTTTTATATTAAATTTATCTATCAGTGCGTTAAGCTTCCTTTTTAAGTCCGATTGAGAAGCTGTAGGGACAGAAAACATATCATCTCTAATATATGTGATTGTTGTTTTCGGTTTTGATTCTATCTTTCTAATGGTAGTTAAAAGATTTTTACATATTTCTATAGCTTTCTTCTTGCCCACCATTTCTACACTTTGAAATACTTTTTTATTATAGTAGGGTTTTTTGCTAAGGCGTCTGCAATCTCAAAGCCGAATTTGTTATCACTAGGATAGTGTAACCCCATAGCAATACGAGAATTAGCTATCTTATGAGATAGTTTCATTAACTTCTCTTGTTTTTCAGGGTAATGGTGTGCTACTACCTTGCATAAGAAGCGTCCTTGCGCCGCATGTCCGCTGGGATAAGCGGGAGTATTGCCCGACAGAGTAAAGAACGGGTGTAAATCTTGGAGTGTATAATAAGCGACTTGATAAGGTCTAGCTCTATTATAATGTCGTTTCAACCTCATAATTAAAACTCCGAGCAATTCCTGTATGCTTTCTAAATAGTCCCCATATTCTTTAGTGTATGGTATTCCTATTCGTTTAAGTTCTACCGCTAAGGTTTTCCTTATATCTTCATCGCACAAATGCATAAATTTTTGATAGTTCTCCCAGCACTTTGTTTGTTGTGCATTTTTCATAAAACCCATGATTTGAGCTATCTCTTGTTCGCTTTCTTTTAATTTAGGAAATTCCTGTGTTGAAAATTGAGCAAATGTTTTAGTAAAGATGTTGTTAGGTTGATTTACATAGTGTAAGCTATCTTGGTTTAGATTGCCGTATGCTAATTTATCATATATTTCAAAAAGTTTCATGCTACAAATATATATAAAAAAAAAGAAAGAGGGGCAATCCGAATGAATAACCCCCCTTTTATAACAAACAAACTAGGATATTCGTCAAAAGGAAAGTAAAACGGGAAAGTAAAACATTCCAATATCTAGTCAATTTATTCTGCAAATATATAAAAAAATAATTAAATCTCACAAATTTATTTTATAAAATAAATTATTTTAACCTAGAGATAGAAAAATAAATGAAATTTATAGTGCGTATTAAATTTATTCTTTGTTCTTTTGTAGGGTCAAAAGAAAGGTAGAAACTATGCAAGAAAAAATAGAAACTTTAGAAATTCAAAATTTTATTCTTAGTAAAGATGATAAATTCCTCTTAAATGTATGGGGAAATGTTATTTGTATAGAAACACTTAATACCCTTATAAATATAATAATAAAATAAAAATTAGAAATTATGGCAAAAACAAAAGTATTAGTACATAGGACTAAACAAGTTATTGAGGAGGAAACATATTACTCTTGCTCTAACGAGGTTTATGATAAACTTAAAAACGCTAAAGATGATGAGGAAAAGTTTAAGATATGGGAGGAATTTGATATATGGAACAGCCAAACTAAAGGAGAGAATACAGATAACACAACCACTGAAATAATTGATTATGGAATACACCATGACTAAAGTAAAAAGAGCACCTATCACTCAAAGAACTTGGGAATGGTATAAAAAAGAAATTGAACGGCTTAGAAAACTTGATAATTATATTACCGACAAAGTGAGAGCCTCTTATACAATTAAAAAGAAATAACTATTATGAAATTAGACAAAAAAAATCAAATAAAGTTGGACGCAATAAATGAGAGGAAAAGGATAATCGCTAAATATATTAGCATATATCTTAAAGACAATTTAGAAGCTAGAGATAATTTAGACCCTCACATTTGCGCTTATCAGGTAGAATTAGTATTTGGAGAAAAGATATTAAGAGATATAGACGGCTTTGTAGAGTTCGGCACTAGAGTATATGGAGATGGAGAAAGAATGTTTAGTGATAGTGATATACAATGTGTCTTAGCGCATGATGTAGGAGCCGCTTTAAGATACGATACTAAAGTGTTTCCCAAAGTGCATGGCTACGGACAATACACTAAGAATAAAGTGTTTAAGTCCATTAGGGCTAGAAAATATAAAAATGATAAAGAAGTATTTGAAGAAGAAAATGTAAAAAGAATAGAAAAAAAACAATTAAAAGGATATGAGTAAAGAAAAAACATTAATGATAACAATACCACCCGAACAGACAGAAGATACCTTAAAAGACGCCCTAGACAACGCAGAAGTAGAAAGAGGGGTAGTTATAAGGTCTGATATTGGTAAAAATTTATATAAAGAATTTAATAGATTAAAAGCGATAGGATATTTCCCTGTTGGAATTATTGTAGAGGACGGCTTGAATTTAGAGATATTATTCAAAAGACACCCTAAGCAACCTAAAGAGGCTAGAGTAGTTGAAATAAAAACTCCAGCCGAATTAAAATATAAATTATAATGAGTAAAAAGGCCGACTTTCCTAGTCCAATAGATATGAGTAGAGAGATAGTAGAAACTCTTAGCAAAAATGAATTTATAAGGGCAAAGTTACACACCTGTATTTGCCATGAATTAACTGCCGACCAAGTAAAAGAATTTTATATAGAATTAAAAACTAACTTTGCTTGCGGAAATCAACTACCATTAAATATTTAAGAATGGCTATATTAGGAAAAATAAAAACAGCAAAAGCGAAAGGGGCTCATTGTGAGCAGTGCGATAGATTAGTTGCAGAAATAACACTAAGTATTAAACCTCAATCGGGCTGGAAATTTGACGGCATGAAAGTTTGTAGAGCCTGCTTAACTAAAGAGGAGTGCGATAAATGCGAAAATGTTTTTGAAGAAAAAGAATTAAAAGAAGATAGGGGAGGGGATTTTTGCTGTGAGGAGTGTTATCAACAAACCTGCGGCTTTTGTGGAGAGAATATAGATAAAGATAGTTATTATTGTTCTAAATCATGTTATAGAGCGGACAATACAGAGAAAGTATAAATTAAAATTAAAATTATGAACTTAAACGAAACATTATTTTTAATATTTTTGCTAGGACAATTAGCCTTTATTATTTATTGCTTTGTAAAAAGAGATAAGATAGACACGAATTTTAACACAACTGCCGATACTTTAGCTCAGCATATTAAAAAACTAAGTGATGATTTTGATACTCATAAAGTTTTTACTATACATAAAATACTTTCTTTAGAAGCAAGATTAAAGACGCCTCCTGCCGATTGGAAAGATGAAATAATAATTGATAAAGACAATAAGTGGGGAGGGGGAGAAATAAATACTGATGACTATAATAAAATTGTAGATTTAATAAAAAATAAAAGTCCTCTTACTAAGTCAGGGAAGCCTGATAAAAGATATAAAAATAATAAATAAAATGATAGAATATAATAAAGATAAAACTAGGCTCACTGATTTAGAAAGAATACAAATATATCTAGCTCAAGTGCAAGGAATGATACTAGGTATCATAACTCACTTAGCTCATATAAACCCTAAAATAACTATCGGTCATTTAACTACCCTTACCTATTCTTCTGAAACCGACACTATTTATATATATTTTAATAACGCTAATACAGGGGAGTTGGTAAAGAAAACGCTAGAGATATTATTTAAGGAAACGGAAGATGATTGCAAGGAGATTACTACTGACGAGGTAGATAACACCTTTATTATAGAGCTTAATTATGGGGCTAAAGAGGTTATTAAATATAACATTAGAAATAATTTAGGAACTCGTAAACTTAGAAAATATGCCTAAGAATTACTTATCAACAAACTTGCAAAAAAGATTAGACCAAATGCTATGGATAAAATTCCTCCTAGAGAAAGAGGAGTGCTATTTATTTTATAAAATAAAAAACATTGTATTTCAAAATAATTAACTACCTTTGTATAACTAAAATTAAAAACGGGAAAAAACTATGAAAACAAATCATTATCACAACACAACAAATCAAAGTAAGGACTTTGTAGATAAACAAATTGAAGTTTGTAAAACGCAAGAAGATACCATTTATAACATCTTCATAGCAAGAAAACAACTTAGCCCCTCACAAGCTTGGGAAATATATCAAACTCTAACAGGAAAGAACACTCCTATAACAAGTATAAGAAGAGCTATAAGTAATCTTAGTAAAGAGGGATATTTAGCTATAACCACCAGAACAATTACGGGTATGTATAATAAACCCGAACATATATATTGTGTAAACCCTCAACAAACTCTACTTTTTTAATATGGGAAAGAACAGAAATAGACACAAAAACAAAAACAAACCTAAAACAAAAACCCCCCACACTAATACATTGGGAGATTTCTTTAGAGAGCAAGGAATAAGTATAAAGAAATTAAAAGACAAATTAACGACAAATGAAGAAAAGAAAGCTAACAAAGAAACAATTTAAGGCAAAGGAGAAACGGAACGCAGCAAAGTTGCTTCAGACCGAATTGAATTTACCTAAAATTCCTAAGCTTAGTCAAAGTTTAGTAAAAACTTTATTTAAGTATAAGCAAGGGGAGGAATGCGGTCTTAGAATTGAGAAAATGTATATAGAGGGTGTGAATTTTCCGTCTAGTGAAGTGCAGGAACTAGGAAACTACTTTGAGTATATTTGCACTAATCAATTGCCTAGGGACGGGCACACTCCAACTCCTAAGATATTAAAAACAGGAAAGCCCTCTATTAACTATGCTCGTATGGATAAACAAAAAGAGAATTTTGAGAATATCATGCGAGATTATAAATTTACTATTGAGAAAACGGGCTTTGTTTTTACCAATCCTAAATACAGCGGTATTGCCGATATTGTCGCTCTTAATGAAGATAAGGAAAGAGTTATAATAGATATTAAGACAAGTGGTCTTATAAATGATAAATGGTCGCCTTACGGCTGGGCAAACGAAAGTATTGAGGAAAAGTGGGACTTAAATATACAAGCTATACATTATAAAATGCTCGCTAAATATGAGTGGGGAATAGAGGATATTCCTTTTTACTTTATGATTTTCTCTACTAAAAATGATGTAGAGTGCAAGATATTTGAGATTATTGTAGATGAGAGCACTAAATTTCAGCACTATCAAAACCTAGAGAAAGTAAAACATTTTTTAGATGAAAGTATAAAGAACGGCTGGGAAGCTAAGCCTGAATTGATGAGATGTAGTAAATGTGAATTAACCGACAGCTGTTTATATGGGGCAGTTGTCCCTGATGTGCAAAAAGTATATATATAAAGATATGGAATTAAATAAAATATATAATGAGGATTGCTTAGACACTATGAAAAGAATGCCTAATAATTTTGTAGATTTAACACTAACTAGCCCTCCTTACGATAATTTACGAGATTATAAAGGTTTTAGTTTTGACTTTGAAAATACAGCAAAAGAATTGTATAGAATAACAAAAGAGGGAGGGGTAGTAGTTTGGGTTGTAGGCGACGCCACTATAAAAGGGTCAGAAACAGGCACCTCTTTTAGACAAGCTTTATATTTTATGGAATGTGGTTTTAATTTACATGATACTATGATTTACAGAAAATTAAATTATTTACCTATAACTACTAATAGATACGAGCCTCAATTTGAGTATATGTTTATATTAAGCAAAGGGAAACCCAAAACCTTTAACCCTATACTGAAAACAAATACAAGCGCAGGAGCTAAAGGTGGAACTCATAGACACAATGGAGAAGATTTAGAAAAATTACATACAAATAATGGCGTAATAAATAAGTTAGGTAGAAAAACAAATGTTTGGGATATTGCTTGCGGGTCTATCAATAGTAAAGATAAAATTTCATTTGAGCACCCTGCTACTTTTCCTGAAAAATTAGCAGCAGACCATATATATAGCTGGAGCAATGAAAACGATTTAGTTTATGATTGTTTTATGGGAAGCGGCACAACATCTAAAATGGCTCATATATATAAAAGAAATTGGATTGGCTCTGAAATTTCAAAAGAATATACCGATATTGCAAATAAAAGATTAACAAAGTATTTAACACAGATAACACTATTTTAATAACAAACCTAAAATTAAATAATTATGGAACAAACAAATTTACCGAGTTGGAAACAAGCTTTATCAAAGAGCTTACCAAAGTTTGAAGCAATTAACCCTGAAAGAGCAAGAACTGAACTAGGTTTTGCTTTACAAATTTTTGAAAACAATCCAACCTTACAAAAATGCGACCCTACGAGTATATTAAATTCGGTAGTAAATGTTGCTAGAACAAGTATCACTCTAAACCCAGCAATGAGATTATGTTATCTTATACCGAGAAAAGGAAAATGCATATTAGAATTTTCTTATATGGGGCTAGTTGCTATGTTAAGAGATAATAATTGTATTAGAACTATATCAGCTACTATTGTTTATGCAGATGAAGAATTTGAATATGACGCTGCAGCTAATAATATTACTCACAAACCTACTTTTGCTAAATCAGAACAAGAGCATAATAGTAGAGAAATTATCGGTTGTTATAGTAGAGCTACTTTGCCGACCAATGATGTAGTATTTGAATTTATGCCAATGTGGGAAATTGATAAAGTAAAGAAAATGAGTGCTGGGAGCGGGAGCGCAAACTCTGCATGGAATACTTGGAAAGATGAAATGATTAAAAAGTCAGTTATCAAAAGACACTTCAAAATGCTTATTTCAGGTAATGCTAGCGACGCTTTACAAACAGCCTTAAAGGTTGAAAACGAAGCACACCCCCTAACAAACAACTTTACTGAAAAGAAAACGATTATGAACGCTTTTGATGAGCCAAAACAGCCCGAGCCTACTCAGTTATCATTTTTAGATGAAAGCCCCGTAAAAGAGATTAAAGCAAGTCCTATGGATATGCCTGATGATGAGCTTGAAGCTGCAATGGAAATGGAAGCTCAGAAAGTTAAAAAGAGAGAACATCAAAATAAAATGTTAGGACTAAAAGAAAAGGACAGCTAGTTTTTTTCTACCGCTTGAATTGCTACTCCATTTATAATAGAAAAGGCGCCTACGATTATCCCCAGCCTAATTAAGCTTCGGGTTGGGGGCAGCCAGCCTTTTTTATCTTCTTTTTTAACACAATCATCTCTACCCTGATTATAATGCATGATAGCTTCTATCATAAATAAACCAAAGGTGGTAATAACTATTTTATCCCTTAATTTCATTATATCATATTTTTTTGTTTATTACTAGGAAACCATTTATCTATCAGTTTCTTTCTTCTTTCTTTGTGTCCGCTGTGTCCTCCTCCAAATTTATTTACATACTCATTTAATATCCGCTCGGCGTCCCAATTTCTTGCTCTTGCCTTGCTCGCAAAACCACTATTTCCGTAGGAGTTTGATATACCTACCGCTATTGCTAGCTGTCTATCTGTTTTCCAATTACCCTCCTTAATTGCGGTATCTACTGCGTCTTGTCTTTTTTTACGGCACACATCTATTTGAATTTTATTATTAGCTGGGTTGTTTAACCATAAACTCATGCCGTCCCTCCACCATTTATTATTATAAGCTCCGCTATTACTATCCGCATAATATTTAATCATGTGCTCTTTACTCTTGCCAAATAATTTCTCTGTGGGCATAACTCTATATAAATCAGCTAACCCTCCACTCGCAAAATGGCAAATTCCTGCTGTTCCTCCTTTATTGTCGTTATCGTGCAAGTCAGTATAATCTTTTCCACTTCCTCCAACTTCTGATTTTCCTCCCTCATGCGCTACAACTCCATAAATTGCTTTTTCCCAGAACTTATCCCATTTCCCCTTAAAGATACTTCCCTTACCTTTCCTAGAAGCAAGCAGCAACCCCGCTCCTATTCCAAATAAGCCTCCAATAGCTAAATAGGAATAAAACTTTTTCAACTTGATGTAGCTCTAAATACTAATATTCCAACTACTAGGACTGCCGCCGCTCCTAAGATTAGACCCATTGTAGGGGATATTTTAATGTTTGTTGGTGCTTCCATAATTTTTAATTTTTATTTATTTTATTTACAAGCTAAATTATTCAATGTAGTGAGGTAATGTGTCGCAAAGCAATCTTTTACTTTACAATCTAAAGATTTAACCCACCACTCTCCGTTTCTTACTTCAAAATCATTACACAGCCATTTTTTGCCGTGTTTATTTGTTCCTACTAGCCTCGTATCAGTTGGAGCAGGAGTAGAGGGAGTAGAGGAATTAGGGCGCGCAGGTATATCTCCTAAACTTGCTTCTTTTTTCTTTTTTAGAAGCATGTAAGCTACCACCCCGACTGCGACAACGCTAATACTTATTATAACTGCTGTTTTTGTTTTCATAATTTTGTATTTTTTTATGTAGTATAAACACTAATATCCTTACTTGTCTTTATAATCTTTCCGCTCGGTATTTTTACATAAGTATCTCCCTTATCGTTCTTAAAATATACATTATTTGCATACGACCCCTTGCCTTTAACCATTTTTTTCACAAATTTGGTGTTAGGAGCAATATCTCTTAATTCTCCTAGTATCTGAGCTTTCTTTGTTTTCTTTTTAAGTATTATTAAGGCGAGGACTGCTGCTACTACTATACTCCCCGATATTATTATTGCTGTTTTTGTTTTCATAATTTTATTTTTTTTAATCGCATGGAGTTCCGTCAGGTTTCCTATCTCCCCCTGCCCAACATGGGCGCTCCAATACACGAAGCTCTCCTGTTTCGCTATCCCTCCAAGTCATTCTTTTATCTCCTTTATAACTAATATCCTGTTCTCTATATCTTTTTCTTATCTTTTTTCGTATAAGAATAAACGCTAAAGCTCCCACCGCCGCTATACTAACCGCTATTATTATTGATGTTTTTGTTTTCATAATTTTTTATTTAGCTTTTTTATATATTAACCACCAACCATAACCAATAAACCCTAAAGCTGTAGCCACGCTTGCTGCATAAATAGAATATTTCCACATAAATTGATTAGTGAGCCATTTATCTATTAAAGTATATGTAAAATCGTCATTTCCATATAGTTGTTGTTGCTTTTCTAACATAGGGATAAGCTCATCAGTAAAACAATAATAGTTCTGTAATACTTGGCAGCCTGCCGAATACAACTCTATATTATCCGTATTTCCTTTCCCGTCATCAGCTCCATTTGGCTTAGCTCTATGTATATTTATCCCAAACTTACCACAAGTTTTATCCTCTACATTAAAATCAATCCATGCGTTCCTATTGTAATCTCTATAAACGCAAAAAGATTTTCTTTGCACTAAGGCGGTATATTGACCTCTATGTTTTCCTAATTTCCAAGCGTCCACATATTGCCCGTTAGGAAGCACAGGTGTTGCTACTTTATTCATAGGGTCTTTAAGATAAATAGTGCTAGGGTCGGTAGTCATAGCATATTCCCTACCTTTCCATATATTTTTATCGTTTTTCCAAAAAACATACATCTTATCGTCAAATTTAGTCGGGTTAGTTCCTTTATTTCTAACCCCAACCATATTTACCTGATAAGGCTTTGTATAAACAATATACTTTTTGCCTTTTAATAAGCTAACTAATCGTCTAATCTTAGCTCTTGGTATATTTTTTGCATCGCAACTCATCTATTTATTTATCTAATTGAGATTTACCTTTTCCTCTTAACCAAAAGAACAATCCAGCTGATACAGCTAAAATTCCTCCTCCAATTAAAATATATTTTGTTCCTTTTTTCATAGTTATATTTGTGTTAATTACTCACTAATTCTTTTTTTAAGTTCCTGTCCTAGCGTTAATACATTTTCAGCATGTGTTTTCATACACAGAGCTATTTTTGTCGTATTTGGAGCCTTACCTTTACTAACCCTAGGCGCCTGCTTTGCCAGACACTCCATTTGGAGCTTTAGTTCTTTTTGCATTTGAGATTGTAATTCCTTATCGGACATCTTTTGAGCTTGCTTAGGCGTTATTGACTTCTTTTTTAGAAGAATATAAGCTAGGGCTCCTGCGGCTACTATACTGACTGCTATTATAATTACTGTTTTGGTTTTCATAATTTATACTCTTACTTTTTTAACATCATTTATTAATTCGTTCATGTGTAAATTTGGGTCTGTTCTACTAGCAGACAAACTAGCGTGCGAAACTATATTAGTTAAGTTAGGATAGTGTTTTTGTAAATATCCTATCGTCCATATTAAAGCTCTGTATTGTTCTTTAGGTATTATTTGTTCGTTTTTTGGAGCGTCTGCTAATCTATGGTCGCCACAAATAACCACTCCTACTGATGTGCGATTGTTTCTACTTCCAGCGTGAGCACTTTCCGTTCTTAGTTTTCTTGTTTGAAATATCTTGCCTGTTTCCGTAACAAAAAGATGATAACCTATACCGCACCAACCATTACTATTAACATGATATTTTGCTGTAGAGTGAGGGTGTTTATCTCCCTTACAAATACTAGCTGTTTGATGAACTACTATTGTATCTACGGCGTCAAAATCTCTATCAGAAGAAGTGCAGCTAGAACTTACAGGCAACTCATCTATAATATTGTGTATTTTTCTCTTATCTTTTCTAAATACTCGTATAAATAAAAAAGACAGAGCTCCTACCACTAAAACGGCAGTAATAATCATTTCTGTATTTTTATTTATTTTCATTATTTTTTAATAAATTCTAAAATTGTGTTTAACTTTTGTTTTACCTCTCCTAATTCCTTTTTAACCTCCTCCATTTTATCAGCCATTATATCATGTCTTTTAGTGAAAGTAGCTTTGACTTCTCTAACGCTAAACCAAAAGAACTTATACAAAGCATAAAAACACCCTAATAATAAAACTAAAGACAACCCGTAGCTTTCAACTAATTTTAATATTTCCTCCATATTCTTATCTCCTTAATTTAATTGCTCTATACATAAAATATCCGCCTACCGCTAACCCTAATGCGGTCATTATTCCAAAGTATATTCTTCTTTTTTTAGTCCAAAAGAAATACTTAAAATTTACAGCTGGGTTTTGAAATATCTTTAACCACCTGTAATATGATTTATTTGTTCTATCTACTCCTTTCGTTCCTCCATTAACACTTATCCTAGCTTTTGTTAAATCTCCATTATTTACATGCTTAAAAGTTTTTCTATTTAAGTATGCGGACGCTATCTTATAAGAGTTTTCAGGTATCATAGCTTTGTCGGCTTTATCTACTAAATCTACTCCTATTAAATCGCCATACCTTTTGTAATTATATTTGTGAGTGATTTGAATTAAGCCTCTCCCAAAGTAAGGAGTACCTGTGCTATCTACACCCTTATTATAATAATTTGCTTTGCCGTCTGATGACCTATAATAATTTAATGCTCTTTGGCACGGCTGCCCCTGATAAGGCACCCCCTTTTCTCCACATAAATAATCGGCTTCCCACCTTTGTAAAGAATAATCACTCTCACTCTTAGCGGTAGCTAAAAAATAAGCGGCTTCTTCTGCATTATTTACATTTACATCATTTTGCATAAACTTCAATACTTGCTTCAAAGAACTTTCAAAATTTGTGCTACCCCCAGCCTGTTTGTATAAATTATAAGCTTTGTTAATATTAAAACGAACAGGCATTATATTCTATCTAAGATTTGCTCTAAAATAGTTCTATCGTCTTTTTCAGGAGGAGGAAGTTGAGCTATTGCAGTAGATATATCTTTTCTTACTTGGTCTTTAATTCTCTTTTCTATATATTTTCTACGCCATATTTCAAGCCCCACAAACAATATAGCCGACGCAGTTAGCGTCGCCCAATTTATTTGTTCTCCTCTTATAGAAATCTTATACCATTTACCTCCTGCCATATCTATTTATTTATTAAAATACCTACTCCTATTCCACTAACTACACCAAACCCATACCAAAACCCCTTTTTATCATAAAACTTCAAGTCGTCCTTTATAATGATGTTCTGCATACCCGTTGTGCTCACATAAGGATTGCTATACTCCACTAAAACTATTGGCTTGGACTTTTTGAAAAACCCCATTGATTTATTTCCAATAGTTAAACTTAGCTCATTATTAAAAGAAATACTATCTAATAAAACTCCACCTTTTTTTATTGTTCCGTCAAAACTATACCACTCATCTAATAAAGAAAACCTTTGAGGGACAAAAATATAGTTATCTAACACTAGAGTATCTTTAATCGTAGTATCAGAAACAAACGGAATAAAAACACTATCTACTTTTGTAATAGTATTAATTATAACTTGGGACTTTATCTTCTTTAAGTTTTTTATCTCTACTAAATGATTGTTTATAGCGTCTTTTTGAGATAAAATAATTTGCTCTTGCTCCACTATCTTAGTTCCGTCCTCATTAATAGTTTCTAAAAACTTCTGCTCCTTTAGGTCAAACTTTAACATTTGGTCTTTATACGCTTTTAGCTCTGCTCTTTCATACACCCAACCACAAACCAATAAGATTGAGGATATTAGAAGCAAAGCTAAAAGTAAATTTTTCTTTTTCCCTATACTCATAACTACTTTTTTTTATAAAAAGCGTCATAAAATATATACGCCATAACAATAAAAACAGCTCCTAAAACTGCCATTTTTTATTTCTTACGACTTCTTCTTGCTAAAGTGTTCTATTCCATTACCAACACAATAAGAGCCAAATACCCATATTACAAAATTACTCCAACCCGATACATCACTTTTATCCGTAAAGACAAATATAGTAGCAACGAGTAATAATATCATTGCAAAAAACATTTTACGACCACCTAAAAATTCATACATTTTATCCATTATTCTTAAATTTTAATTTAACACTATCCACTCTTTCCTTAATTTTAGGAAATAAGGGGACATATTCTTTATTTTTCTTTATAGCTCTACGCTGCCTCACTTTCGTTATGATTGGAGGAATTAAAAAAAAGAAAGGCATATTTTATTTACTTTTTCTTTCTTGCATAGCTACGCACTTTTTTACCACTTCTTTTGTGCTTGCTTACTTTAGAACAGGTTTTGGAGCCTCCTTTTCTTTTGGTTTTTCTTTTTCTTGCCATTTTATTATTATTTATTATTATTTATTTACCTAACAATTGCTCCAAACTCTATTTCCATAGCTAAAGCCATATTTTTTCAACGCTCTATCTTCATCTCCAAAGGAGAAATCTCCCTCTATATCACTACATAAATCTCCCCAATCGTCATCATATACATCTGCTACATCTTCTCTTTCATCTTGGTCTAAATTATTAGTAACTTGCCAAAACAAATCTTCTCCCCCTCCCGTAAAATCTATCCCGTTCAAAGCTTCATAAATCTTAGCTGCCGCTCCCTTTAGCTTTTTCTGGTATTTTTCACTCTCACTCATTTGAGGAATAGCAGGCACCACAGGCTCAGGTGTTACAGGGTCAGGAGTAGTTGGTGGTGGTGGTGGTGTCGGAGGTTTATATTCTTCTAGTGGTTTTTTCTTTTGGAAAAGTAAGAGAGCTGCCAATCCTCCCACTACGACTAGGGAGGTAGTTAGTATTAATACGCTTGATGTTTTCATTTCTTTTTTTTTATTTGTGTCCGTTAATATTTCTTAGATGTATATAAGTAGTAAGCGAGAAAGTAATTATTGCTATGACTACAAATACTAAATCTAATTTTTCTTTAGTTGTTTTTTCTTCCCATTTAGTATGTTTGTTTGCTGCCATTATTAGTTTTTGAATATAAAATATATTATCACTCCTACGACAACCACTCCTCCGCCTATCATAACTAAAGGCATTTTACTTTTCTTAGTTTTTGTATCTCCCTTATCTACTACGGCGGTAGTCGGAGCAGTAGAAGATGTAGGGTCAAACTTAGGAATTTTCATATCTCGTATTCTATCCATAATGGACTTTGTTGAAGATAGCGCTAAATTAGTTTTAGGCTGATTTATTGGCGTAGAGCCAAATAATGGGCTCTTTGTATCATATAAGCTCCCTCTGTATTGTAGATTAGTTGAGGTAGGCGTATAAGGAGTTGTTAAGCTTCCTCCAATTGCATTATCAAAGTTAAAATCTAACTCCCCTCTGTTTTCATCTAAATTTAGGTCTAATTTTCTCATTTTTTTAATTTTTATTTTATTATCTTATACATCTGTGATAACATCTTGCGGACTAGGAGGAACAATCCCTGTATAATCGTTCTCTATTTGATTTAATTGATTTTGTAGTTTCTCGTTTTCTCTTATTTTGCGTGCTATATCTTCTTTAAGTTTTATAGCTTTAATATGGACTTTATCTAAAGTTTTTCTAACTGCTTTTTCTTCGTTCATAGCAAGATACCAGCCTACATACCCTCCAATACATACCATTAAAATATCTCTCATTGTTTTCTTATTCATAATTCTAAATCTTTTATTGTTAATAAGGTATAGCTAAAAGAATTGCTATATATTTCTGCTTGTTTTTTACATATTTTTATAAACTCATCAAAACTATCAGGGTTTTGAAAAACTTGGCACCCCGCTGAATACTTCCCTACATTGCTTACTTCTTTGTTAGGGTGGCTTCGGTGTATATTTATTCCAAAATATCCACTATCAATAGTAGAGGCTTCGTAATCTAAAATTCTATCTCTGTCGTTATCTCTATATACATCTACTTTCCCTCCTCTCTGGCAAAGCGCTGTATATTGTCCTCTGTGTTTATCTAACTTATAAGCTCCTCTGTATTGATTAGGGACTAACAAAGCACACCCTTTTTCTGAAATCATAGGGTTTTCTAGCCAATACAGACCTGCGTCCGCCGTGATGATATATTCTTTCCACACCCATTGATTATGTTCTTTATATATACACATCAAATAATCATCAAAAGAATTAGGTATCGTATTTTCAGTTCGCACTCCAATAATATTTAAGTTATAGTTTCCGTTTTCAAAAAACTTATAACCTTTATTATTAAATACCTCTTTTATTCTGCTTACGGCTAATTCTATAATCATATTCGTCTTGTAAATATTCTAACATACTTTTAATATTCTTTCTTCTTTCAGTTGATACTCTAGCTCTTTTCAACATCTTTTTATTTGTAGCTATTGTTCGTTGTATTGTTTGAGTTTTCATCTTTCTAACATCATCAACAAACTTTTTACCTACTTTAATCATTTCAGGCGCAGGCTCTTCGGTAAAAGCTTCTGTTTCTTCTACATCTAATATAGGCTTTTTAGCTTTAGGATTGGCTTTAAGTATTTTTTTTCTATTATACCAATAATACGCCAGTCCTAAAAGTCCAACTAATATATAAGGGTTTTTAAGAATTTTCATCTTTCCATTCTAAAATTTTTGTTCTATTTTTAATTATATCCCATATTATAACTGCACTAATTGAAGCTAAAACCCCTAATAAAAAAGATTTTGTATCGCTAGGGTGCTTAAACTTCATCTATCTTCCTAGCGCTCTAGCTCTCGCCATCGCTCTAGTTATTCCTGTTGTTGGTCTTGCAACTCCTGTATGTTGAGCAACTTGTCCCCTAGTTCCTCCATATAGACCGAGCTTTCCCGCTTCTCTATGAGCAGATATAGCCTTTCCAAGACAATTTTTCATAGCTCTTTTTCTAGCTCTACGACTAGTAAATCTAGCGCTAGCTAATCTTTTCTTGCACTTACGTCTTAATTTTCTAATCGCTTTTCTTTCCGAAAGTCCTCCTGTTAAGAGAGCTTTAGCTATTCTTGGGTTGGCTCTAGCCCCTCTTGCAATTTCTGAGGCTCCGCCCGTTAAGACAGCTCGTCTTACTCTTTTGTTTCTGCCGAGTTCAGAAAGTCCTCCTGTTAAAAGTCCTCTCCTAATTCTTCTTCGTCTAGCTCGTCTTGGGGGTGGGTTTCTTTTTTTTCTTCTCCTTAGAAAATTATCAAATTCGTTGTCGTCTAAATCAATGTAGTCCATTTTTTTTAATTTTAATTGTTAATATTTAGTTGTTATTTAGAGGAATATACTACCATTCCTGTTTTCATTTTCTTTGCTTTATAAGTTTTCCCATTATACTTAAATGATGAAGCTCCACTCTTACGAGCTTTATTTACCGCTTTCATATAAGCGTTCATAGGTCTTTTCTTTCTTTTTACCTTTCCCCCTTTTTTCATTTTAGCTTTTGCTTCTCTAACCGCTTTATTAAGTTCCGCTTGTGTGTATAGTTTCTTTGCCATATCTATTTATTTATTTCCATTCCTATATTAAAAACTATTAACCTTAAATAGTTTTGTGAGAAATCACTACTTATTTCTAAAATCGTTAAAATTCCTAATCTTAATTTAACGCAAAATTTATCATCTTGCTTTGCTCCACTACTCCATGAGTTTATATAATTTAATTTCATATCTTTATTTTTAATCGTCTTGCCATATTATTAACCCTCCTGTCGCTACTCCCCAATTAAGAGTTGATTTTTTTTCAATTTCCTGTTCCTTTTGTTCTACAGCTGCTTCTCTTGCGGCTAAGTCGGCTTCTCTACTATCTTTTTCCTCTCCCTCTTTTTCAGATGTTATTGGAGCTTCTTCTACTACTTCCTCCTTAACTTCCTCTATTTCCTCACTCATTGCTATATGTTTTTAATTCTTTTTTAATTGCTTTAATTCTCAATATATCTAAATAACCTCTAATAATAAAACCCCCCGCTATTGTTATTCCTACTAAAGTTCCTAAAGTTAGCAGTCCTCCTAATATCTTTCTATTACTACTTTCTCCTATCATTACACCTTTTTTATATGAGGGCTTTGCACCCTCTTAAATCTCCCGTCCTTACCCCTTATTACATTAGGGTTATACTTCTTACATAAATTTTGTTTTGCTCTTTGATTTATAGCTCTTTTACCTAATATATAATGATTACGCATAAATCTTATAAGGAGCCAAATAACAATCATTACAATAAACGGGGAAATCTCTATTAAACTCATTGCCAGCAAATTTTTGAATTACTATTAAATGTTCTATTAGTGTGATTTTCACATTGAATAGCAGCGTTTCTCCCTTGCTTATCTTTCCAAAACTTCTTTATTTTACAACTACTTCCGTCTAAATATATGGTCTTTCCAACACTTAGCTGGTCTGTTATTAGTTGTCGGCGCTGGCTTTCAATATTTTTAGGAGTATGAGGGTCATCTATACTGATGAATTTTCCTTTACCTCCTCCCTCACTATCCATTGCAGGAACGCAGGTATATTTCTGTTCTGCTGGAGTAACAGGCGGCACTACTACTTCAGTTGAGGTTGAATTACCTACACTTCTCGGTTTAGTTCCCTGATAAGCTCCCGTTACAGGATTGTCTAAAGCGTCCTCCTTTTTAGGAGCTTCCTTTTTTTCTTTTTTCTTTTTCATCATCATATAAACTACCGCACCTACTAAAGCGAGCCCTACAACTAATAATACTTTTTTCTTTTTATCCACTAGTTCTATTTTTTATTAACAACTAAATAAGGCTTTTGCCTTATCTTCCATCTCCGCTGAAAAATCTCCCTCTATCCACTCGCATAAAGTTTCTCCCTCTCCTAAGTTAGCATCAAAATAATGTCTGACGCTATCTCTTTTAGGCTGAGTTAAAGCTCGCGCTGTGCTGAAGAATAAAGCCTCATCAGTCCCACCAAGAGCTCCAGCTCCCTGCATGCTACTTTTTATAGCTTCTGCGGTTTTCTTTGTATCAAAGCTTCCTGTTCCCGCAGGCTTCCCTAGCTTACTATTCTTTTTCTTTTGTGTCCACATATAATATCCGACTGCAGCTGCCACTCCGATAATTATATATAAATTTCTTTTCTTTTTATTCATAATTTCTATTTTTTATTAAACATTAATAAGAGTAGTGCCACCCCTCCAAATATAAGGAGAGGGTTGCGTAGTGTTGTAGATGTACTTTTTTTTTAACATCTCCTCCACTAAAATTAAACTCTTTTTGATTTTTTTGATTTTCTTCCGTTACAGCTTCTTTACTTAACGCATATCCCGTATTTAATCTATTCTTTTGTATATTTCTCTTTTGTATCATTATTTGTTCTTGCCCTTTCTTACTCTCTTGTAATAGGTTTGTTAATTTTGTATATTCTGCTCCTAATTGCATTATTATCCCAGCTCCGAGAGTATAATTTAGATTGGTTGTTCCGTCTAAAGTATAAACATCAGCTTTTCTTTCTAATTGTATGTCGTCAATAGAGTTTATATTTGGGTTAGAATAAACATCTACAACGGGGCATTTTTTATATTCTATTTTATTTCCGTTAATATCTGTCTTTTCAAAAGTAAAACAATTATATATTTGCTCCTGCTGTGCGTCCCCCCCTATAATTGTAAAATTCATTGCTTTAATATCTAGGACTTGCCCGTTTTGACTTTCTACAATCTCTCCATACCCTATTCCATTTCTCGGAGTTATTAAAACTCCACTCCCCGCATTCTTTTCCCCTGTTTTCCATGCAGGGATTAGATTTTTTACGCTTACAGCGGTACTTTTAACAGCTAATGTGTTATCCATACTAATTTCTACTATACCCTTATTACTTAGAGTGTTCATATCAAAGTCGTCAGAATACAAGACATACGCCACCAAAGGTATTGATGCTCCCTCCGAAGCCGAAGCTCTGTATAATGCAAAATCAAAAACGAAATAAACGGATATGCCTGAATACCACTGACCTGATGTGGAGGTCATAGTTTTAAGGGCGTCATTAACATCATTAAGATTGTCGGTATAGGCAGTAAAACCTGTATGAGTTTCCTCGTCCCCGTCTGCATTCTTAATGGTAATGCTAGTCCCCGTCTTAAATATTTTTATGTCCGCATTTGTGATAGGAGGGGTTGGGCTATAGGTAAACATAGATTTCATAATCTGCGCCGCCTCCGCTGTTGTAAAGGTAGTAGGCTTGGGAGTTGTTATGGGAGCCACCAAAGGAGTTCCTAAATTAAATAAATTTACCTCTAGCTCGCTTTCCCCATTTAGGTTTTGGAGTTGTAAATTAAATGTATTTTGTATTTCTTTTCCTCCGTTGTATGCCATTGTTAAAAGATTTTATCCCAAAATTTAATTAATAAACTCGTCATAGTAGTAATAACTACCATGCCTCCATATATTTTTGCATACATATATTTTTGTTTCTGCAGCCACTCCTCATGCTTTTTTACCATTCTAACTAGCCCCTCTTGTCCGAATTTAGTATCTCCAACTAGAGCTAGATGTATTTTGTCTATCTTATCGCACATGCCGCTCATATTTTTTTGCATGATAGTTATTTCTTTCTTCAATTCTTTATATTCTTTACTTATCATTATTTTAATATTTAACTAAAGGAGAAAAATATACTGTTACAATACATTGCACAGTAGATAGCCCTACATCTCCACATTGCAGTCCAAAAGTAAACCAATCGCCCTCACTCGCATTTTCAAAATCTCCCGCAACTATTGTCCCGTCAGTAGTTTGCCAATCAGTTGTGTTCTCAACTAACAAATCGGCAATCGTTTGCTCTTTGGTTAAAACTACATTTGACCCTGAAATCGCCCCATAATATATACTGAAAGTTACACCATTAGTAGCGTCGCCTGCGTCCCTTAGAGCGGCAATACGATATGAGGTAGGTATCATCTTTCCGTCCCATACCAACATTTCCAAAGCGCAAGCTGTGCTAGCTCCAAAGGTTAAATTAGTATCATTATGCATTGCTGCTCCCTGTTTCTTAAACCAAGCATAATTACCTGCGTCAAAAGTCCCTATGCCACCACTCATCAACATCATAGCTTTTCCTCCCTCAATCTGAGGGGTTTCAAAACTCGTTCCCCCTGAGGCGTTAGTAGCAGTAAGCACATCATATTGAGCTGCCGCTCTGGAGGTAGGCATAGTATAAGGACTTGCTCCTCCAATAAGTAAAGCGGTGCTCGTGCCATTTAGCTGCATTATATTCGTCCCCCCGTTATCAAATGTTAAATTAGAGTTTGATACATCAGTAGTATGGTCGCCGTCTAAAGTTAAATCATCATTAGCTACATTAGTATTGGTGTCTGTTCCTCCACTTACTCCCTCTGTTATAAAAGTTATTTTCATAATTTCTCTTTATGTTATTACACTTATTAGAGTTGTTCCTGTTCCTGCTATTATTCTTAGGGTTGGCAACACCTCAAAATCACTAGCTTGAAAACTTATTCCCTGCCCTGAAGCAATAGTTAGGGGGGTAGTATAGGCATCTCCACTTTGATATATAGTAATATTAGATGTGCCGTTATTTATAATAGTGCAATGGGTTAAAGTCGCTGATAGGTTTGTGGTTGCTCCATTGACTGATAGGGACTGAAAGGTTAATGGGTCTATTGGTAAAGCCATTTTCAATTTATTTTTAATTTATTATTCATTTTATGCTATATCGGCAAATATATCCGTAAAAGTCATTGGTTTAGTTGCGGTGTGATTTACAAAGAAATAAAGTTTTATATCTTCCGCCTCTGTGTCGCCAGCATAGATTAAAACATTTGCTTCTTCATAACTACAATTATTTTCTCTTATCATTTTTTTAAGTGAGCTCGTAATAAAAGGAGTAGCTATTAACTCTCTCCCTAAAAAATCTAATTTCACATTTAATATCTCATTAAAAGAAACTTTCTTTAATGGTTTGTTATGTATAAGAACTGTATATTGAGGCTCGCAATCAGGGTTATCAGTAGATATTAAAAGTTGAACTTGCGTTGTTTCCACTTTTTCGTCTGCTGCGTAGCGCTTGATTGCCGCACTCATTATTTTTTTGGTTTGTGTTTCTAAAGACATATCTTTACATTTTTATATTTAATTACAAATCTACACATTTTTTTACAATCCAAACTCACTTAATTTATACACTATATCAACAGGATATTTAGGTAGGGATATGAAACCTCTTTTTATATCTACATGCCCCTTAAATGTTACTGTGGAGTTCTTTACATCATCTAATACTCCACTTACTAACTTCTTAAACCCTCCTGTTCCAATTCCTAAATCTTTATATTTAACATCAGCTACGAAATTAAACGCCGTTTCTCCTCCAAATCCTTTCAATTTCTTACTAATATCTATATTCTTAATTGTAGATACTTTTTTACCATTAACTAACACATCTACATCATAACCCTCAATCGTAGCCGTTATCTCGCTATTATTAGTAATATGATAAGTCATTAGCACTCTCAGATTAGGAAGAATAGATATAACTTTTATATTTGTTATTCTCCAATCAAAATCTTCTAATATAGCATATTGACGGAGATAAAATTTATATAGTCCAATACCCACAGTGCCTAAACCTACTAAAAATAGCAGCCTACGCATATCTACAACTATTTTCTAATTCCTAACTTCTTGCCAAACATAAAGTAGCCTCCCACTAAAACAGCTGCTCCGATACCTACCCACATCATTGTTCCCATACCTCCTTTCTTAGTATCTTCTCCATTTCCTGCTGGTGCTGGAGTTGGGTCTGTTGTAGCAGTAGGAGTTATTCCAAGATTTTCAGTAATACTTCCTACTATACCTGCTCCTGCTTGATTTCCCTCTGCTTCATTTTCTTCAACCGCTTCATTAACTTGAGCTGCTAAAATACTTGGGTTAGAACTTACAAGACCTGCGTCCATTAAAGCTTGGGTTTCAGGCGATATTTTACCTTGCACAGCGTTACTAATAGTTTTAATTAAGCTTTGTTTAGGAATTGCTGATAAAGCCTCTTTTCTAGCCTCTTTTCTAGTCAATCCTCCCTCTTTTCTTAATGATTTTCTTAGCTTTCTTCTACCTCTCATTCTTTTAGTTAAGAAATAGTCAAAATCGTCGCCGTTTTCAACTTCTCCGTCAAAGTCGGTCATTTCATTTACCCAAGAGCCGCCGTCGCCTGAAGAATGACTTGCATTTCCTCTACGATTACTTGTTCCTCCAGCATAATCAAAAGCGTCGTCCTCTAAAGACATATCACTTCCGCTATATACTCCGTCAGCTGCGTCATAAGTAAAGCCAAAGCTTCCGCTTCCTCCCTCGTTAAAATCTGTTTCGGAGTTATAACCTCCGTCTGCGTTGATATGATGACTACCCTCTAGCTCTAAGCCGTGGTCGTCATCTCCAACAAAACTACTACAATTACACATAATCTTTTTTTTTAGTTATTATTAATTATTTATACTATCTTTTATTTCTTAAAAGCCTTTGCTAACACTACCACAGCTACGAGAGCTATCCCTCCTATGAGAGCGTATTTCTTTAAGTTCTTTTTACCTTTTGTTTCTAAAGCTTCTTTAACCTCTTTTACTGCTACTGCCTTTTCAGCGGGGCTTAATTCAGGGTTTTGCATAATTTGATTTACAGGGTCTAATTCTGCCATTACTGCCTTTTCTTCACTATCAAGCTTTTGCTTCATTTGTCTTTCATTGATACCCTGCTGCTCCGCCATTAGTTTAACCTCGGCGTCATCTCTTTTCTCCTGACGCTCCGTTTCCTCTCTCATAGCTTTTGTTTCTCCTGCTTTTCCAATCTGGTTGCCAATCATAATAATAACGCTTGAAGCTGAAGCTATATAGGACGCTATAATACAGGCTCCAGCACAAACTGCATTAGAATATCCATGAGCTTCGTTTACGTCAGCATATAAGGCGTCTTTATCTATTACAATACCTCCCGCTCCACTAAAATTTTTCTTTACATATTTTTTATTATGTTTAGCTTTACAAGCTCTTCCGCAAAATAACATCTTTTTCCCCTTTCCTGTATTTATTGTCTTTTCTAAACTACTTACCTTTCCTCCAATTCCTTTCCACTTACCCGATACTTTATTCCAAAGGCTTGTATCGTTCTTTTTTATCCAAGCAAGACGAGTAGCCATACCTTTATAATTTAAGGCTAATAGCCCTCTATATGCCTGACGAGGAATAAACATAACCCCACTTTTAACAACATTACCTACCTTTTTAAGATTAGAGCCAACTCTTTTTAAGCTTTTTTTAGCAATAGTTTTAAGGCTGTCTTTAGGAATTTGTTTAATCGCTGTTCGTCTAGCGTCTTTTCTACTCATTCCTCCTTTTCTTAAATCTTTTCTTACCTTTCTACGCTCTCTTGCTTTTTTAGTTAAGAAATGGTTGTATTCGTCATCTACAAAATTATCTGTTCTTCCGTAAGAATGTAATCTACCCCAAGCTCCATTAACACTTCCTCTGCTATCTGCTGATGTATCTCCCTTATTAAAACCTAAATAGGGAGATTTGGGTTTAGTGTCTATCACATATTCCTCACTATCATTAGAAAACTCGTCATAATACTCCGAATTTACATCATATACTCCCCACGGCTGCGGAGAGCTCCAACCATGCGGCACAAAGTGCTCATACTCGCTATCCTTATCTACTTCGTTTTGCATGTATCTATCAAAATTATAAAAGCCTAACGCTAAAGAAGCTCTTTCATCTTCAGGCATTGTAGCTATAATTTTTTCTGTTTTTGTTTTCATAATTTATTTTTATTCAACTTCTCCGTCAAAATCTAATTTATTTCTCTCATCAAAATTAGCTTCTCCGTCAAAATCTACAAATTTATTCATTCCTGCTGGGTTAGCTCCCATTGTTGAGGCTCCTCCTTTTACTGGCGATGTTGGTGCTGGTGGTGGTGGTGGTGGTGGTGGTGGTGGTGGTGGTGGTGGTGGTGGTGTTGTTACTCCTTTTGTTGGTGTTGTTGTTGTTGTTGTTCTACCGCAATCACATCTATTTCCTGATTGCCATTCTCCCACGCAGCCCGTTTCGGCAGGAAACATATTTCCGACAGGAGAGCCGCTCACACACTTGCAGCACTCTACCATAGGGGCTTCCTCTCCTGTATTTATATTTATTTCAGTATCTCCATCTCCTGTTCCTACTAAGGGCACAGCAGGAGTTGAGCCCGTCCACGCTCCTCCTCCGCCTCCGCCTCCGCCGCCTTCGGGGTTTTCATCAGTAGCTACTCCCGCTCTTGCGGCTAAATTAGCTCTTAATTTCTTTTGTTTTTGAGTATATCTCCAAAGTAAAAATCCTCCTCCTCCTAAAAGTAGAAGCCATATTAAACTTGATTGTTCTTGTTTTTCCGTTGCCATAATTTCTTTTTTTATTTATTATTATTGCATATACCACGGCGTCGGTGGGTTGCAGTTGCTCTCAGTATATCCAGCGTCATTAGGATAACCCCATGCGGCTAAAGCTTTCCTTTCATCTCCAAAACTGAAATCTCCCTCTATCCAATTACATAACTTACTACCATCAACTCCTCCTAAATAGGCGTTAAAATATGCTTTTACTTCTTCTTTTTGACTTGAACTTAAACTGTCGGTAATATCCCAAAACTCATCATCATTCGTCATAACCCCGTCCATACTGTCGCGCAACGCTTGTGCTTCAACCGCCGCGCTAAATGGTGGTATATTGCTCCCATTTCTTGCCACAGGAGTAGTTGTTCCCGTATAGTAGCCGCGCTCTAAATATATATTTCCATACGCCGACCAAGCTTTCTTTATATACGAATTATTATAAGAGCCTGTTCTGTCTAAATTTATCTGACTAGCATAAGCAGGGTAGGTATCGTTTATCCAAGCTCTAAAAGCGTTCCCCTCTGTCCTATTGGTAAAAGGGACAGCTTGTGGTGATGTGCTGATAGGTGTGCTTGCCACAGGAGTAGTTATTCCTTGCAGTGCATTTGTTCTTGCGGTTTCATAAGCACTACCATAAGCTTCCCAAGCTTTGTTTATATACGAATTATTATAAGAGCCTGTTCTGTCTAAATCTATTCCTTTAGCATAAGCAGGGTAAGTATCGTTTATCCAAGCTCTAAAAGCGTTCCCCTGAGTTTTATTTGTGAAAGGAGCATTACCTACGGAGCTAGTCGGCGGCGTTGATACAGGCGTTGTTGATACAGGCGTTCGGATAATTTTATCGTCAAGTTCCAATAACGCTTCTTTTTTTGCTTTCATTTTTTTAATAAGCATATATACTATCGTTCCTGTAATACCAACAGCTGCTACACTTAAACCGATTTTCATTCCTTTACTCATTGCCATAATTTCTATTTTTTATTTTTTATTTTTTTAATTTTTAACACGCCGTCCAACAAAAAGTGCAGGCTTCGTGCCCAAATAAAGCTAGTGCTTTATCTTCATCTCCAAACGAGAAATCTCCCTCTATCCACTCGCATAAACTATCTCCCTCTCCTAAGTTTTCATTGAAATAAGCTTGCACTTTCATTCTTTGGTCTTGACTTAAACTTTCTGCTGTTCCAAAAAATAAATCTTCATCTGTATAAAACGCCCCGTTCATGCTATCATACAGAGCTTGAGCTGATGCCGCAGGGCTCCATGGCGGAGTTACTCTACTTTTAGGGGCTTCTGCTGCATTTGGGTCTATATATGGGTCTTGTGGAGGCATTTCAAAATCTTTCTTACTTTTTCTCTTTTTGAGAATTATTGCTGTAATCGCTCCTGCGGCTAGTATTCCTCCTATCGTAAGGAGTGTTTTTGTATTAATCTGCATAATTTCTAATTTTTATTTTTTTTAATTTAAGCGGCTTTCTCTGAGCCTTTTTTGAAGCTATATCCTATTACAAAGAATAATACTCCAACCATTGCTAAACTCATTGCTGTTCCTATTACTTTTTTACCCATAATTTCTAATTTTTATTTTTTATTTTTTACCAAATTTTTTCCATAACATATAAGCTACTACTGCTCCTCCACCTATAATAAGTATTTTTCCTCCTTTTCCTGCCCACATTTTCTTTAAGAAACCTCCTTTTGCAGCTGGCGTATCTTCCGCTTCATCTCCCTCCACATTAGAAAAACTTAGATTAGATTTTCTCCATTTATGAAAAGGTAATCTCTCTCCTCTTGCGTTAGCGTCTAACTTATCATAATAATATCTTTTTGCATTAGTCATTGAAATTCCTCTTTTCCCTGCTATATGCCCTATTTTTACTCTTGCACTTGCCATAATTTTTAATTTTTTAGTTTTTATTTATTATACTTTATATTGACTTCCATATTTATCCCACGCTTGCTGCACATAAGAATTGTTATAAGAGCCTGTTCTATCTAAATCTATCTGTTTCGCATAGTTAGGAAAGTTGTCGTTTATCCACCCCCTAAATCTATTTCCCTCGGCTGCAGAAGTAAAAGGTAACGCTCCTGCTCCCTCTTTTTTCTTAAAAATATTTAACCCTCCTCCCTTACTAAATCTTTTATATAAAAAATATCCTCCTACGCCAAAGGCTATAAACCCTAAACTAAAAAATAATATTTTCTTTTTACTCATTGCCATTATATACTATTTTATTCAAAAGGCTCTTCCACACAATTAAAATACGCTTTTGCTTTAAGTAATGCAGCTCCGCTTAAATCTCCCTCAAACCACTGCATTAATGTTTGCCCCTCTCCATATATACTATTAAAATAATTTCTTATACAATTTTTTTGCCAGCATGTTTTATCCATTAAAGTTCTCCATATAGCGTCCTCGTCAGTGCAACCAAAAAAGAGATAGCAATTATTCTCCATTGCGTCCCTTAATGTTTCTGCGTCTGCCGCTGGGTTATAGTCCCCACATGTAGATAATACTATCCCTCCTGTGTTTCCTAACTCATTATCAGTAAGAGTGCCCTCATTTCCTAATTCTCTCCTATGTTTCTGAAGAACAACCTCTTTTTTAACTATTCTATATATAACATAAGATATTCCTATAAACAATCCTATTTGTAGATACGCTTTTGTTCTTGGGTTTATACCTCCCTGTTCGTTTATTGGGTTATATTGCATATTGACTAATTTTTTGTGTTACGGCAAATAAATCTTCAGGCTCCATTTCACTTTCCATATCTCCGTATAATTCTTTGTTAAACATTAAGGCGTATTGCTCCGACACCATACTTATATTTCCTTTACTTCCTAATAGATTAAAGACCCCTGCAACACAATCCTCATCAGTTCCCCAACCAAAAGGAGTGCTTAAACTCCAAAATTCATGCATGCAATTATATAATCTTGTAGCAAACTGAGCGGCTTGAAATGGCTGTAGAGTATGTCCTCCAAAACTTTTATAATACGCCCCCGACCAATACGGCTGACTTTTAACTTTATCATTGAGTTGGTCTGCAGCTTTAGAGGCATCGCTTTGAGCTCCTATTTTAATCATCATAGGTTTTATTACAATAAAATAAACTCCTCCTATTAATAAAGGAACTCCAATTAAGTAAAACCATGCTCTCGGCGGAATAGCAGATGTAGAGCCTCCCATTTGCTGTCCCATTTGGGCGGGAGCGACTGCTTGCGTAGTTTGAACTGCTGGAGCGTTACTTTTTGCCATTTTTCTTATTTTTAATAAAATTATCTAATCTTTCATATCTTTCTTTGTTCTGCATGCTAGGGCTCCTCTTAAACACATTTAGAAACACATTGTAAGCGTCAATCGTAGGATAACCTAACGCTAAGTATAACTTCAATCCGTTTTTATCCGCTTCCTCCTCACTATGAGGCTCTTTATTGAGATTAAAATGCGAATACTCATGTAATAATATCGCCATTCTCATTGGGATAGTGTATTTAACAAATTGTTTTGCACTTACTTCTATTTTCCCTGATACTTGAGAAATTCTAGCAGGAGTAGAAATAATTTTACCATTTTGACTTCTTATGTTATCAAAATAAATAATTCTAAACTTGCCGTTATTACTGCGATATAGTTCTCCTTTATGACTTGACGGCATATATCCCGCCTCATCTGAAAACTCTTGTGCAAACCGAATAAAAGATTTCGTTTTCTTGCTTGCGGTTATAGGTTTCTGATTTAAGGGTCTAGGGATTATTTTAACTACCCTAAAAGTCCTATCATTTCTATCTATACCATGCAAATCATTATACACAATTACATCTGCTAACATTGGTGCCTGCGGCATCTTTACAAAGAACGATTTTTTACCTCTTACATTACTATACCTCTTGGTGTAAAAAGTATTTTTTCTTTCAGCGTCTGCTACTTTTATCCATAGTTTTACTTTTCTCCTGCTCTCAACAACTATTTCTAAATTAGTAGGCTTCTCATCTAATTTTATCTTTTTTATCATCTAAAACCTCTATTCCGACGCCTGTGAGCTATATTTATTAAGCCCATATATTATTAAACCTATTGCTGCTAGTCCTATTATATTGTTTCTCATTATGCTACTCTGAGCTTTTTTAGTAGTAGGTTTTCTCTTTACTATTATATCTTCTGCAGCTACCATTCTCTCCTCTCCGTCTGCATTAAACATCTTTTCATGGTCTGCTAATGCTCCATTGTCTTGTTCCTCCTGTAGCCACTCCTTAAAAGGTAGCTTGCTGTTACTTGCTTTATATAATTGGTTTGCGCTTGTAGTCATTATTTTACTTTATTTATAATTATTCTTCCTAATATTAAACCTATTACACCAAATACAACGGGGCTTTTTCTCATTGCTAAACCTACTATTATTCCTATCACTCCTCCCGCTACAGCTCCCTTTATGTTTTTATTCCACTTCTTTTTAACCTTTTTCGCTAGTCCTTTATTTCCCACATCTTTAATGATTTGTAAATTCTCAGCTATAATTTTTTTTTCCTTTTGTTTCATAGGAAAAATTTATTTTCTTTTACCTTTCCCTCTCATTTTCCATACAATTAAAGCAATTACTCCTATCACTCCAACTCCAATACCAATTTTCGTCATCATGCTCATTTTCTTATCGTCATTTCCCTTTCCATTATTAGTAGGTGTTCCGTTTTGAGAATGATAGTCAGCTCCCTCTACTACATTTTGACTATTCTTTCTGTTCATTAATCCCGACAATAAAGAGCTCCCTATATTAGTAATACTTTCTTTATTTTTTTTAACCCAACTCCCCGCTTTAGTTTTTCCTGTTTCGGGGTCTTGCTTAAACAGACCAGCTATTCTTTGCCCAAGTGTAGGCTTGTTTGGGTCTTTAGGCTCCCCGTTCTTTTTCTTAAATAGGTTGGAGCCCCAGCGCGTTCCGTCTTTTTTCTTAAAAAAATTATGATAGCGATTATCTCTCTCCGTAGAAGCTAAAATAATAGCTCCTAAAGCTGTTTTTAGCATAGTGTTGTTTCTGTTTCTTCTTATCAATTTAATAACTCCCTCATTACTAACTCCTCTAGGCACGCTAATTCCTGCGTCCATTAAGGCGGCTATTATTAGAGCTTTGTGAGTTCCTAATATTTTAGAAAATTCATTAAGAGCTAAATTTTCAGCCCCTTTTCCGTTTGCATGATTGTATGTTTCTACAAAATTGGTGTTATTATATATCATTAGTGTTTATATTTAATTAACAAAGCTACTGCCATAATTACAAATCCTCCCGTAATTAGCATATTATTATTTATTTTTCCTACTATCTTATCGCTGTTATCTGCTGGAGGAGCTGCTGGGGCTCCGTTATTATTACCACTAGCATTTAACATCATTTTTGATTGAGCTTCTAATAAAGAAGTCATATCATTATTTTTTTTGTCTGCATTAGAACATTTAGCACAATGTAATTCTAACAAATGTCTATCAGGGTGTATATTAGCTAATTCTTTTAAGCCGTTATCCCCAAAGGTCTTTACAAAGTCCTTTAACTGATATTCTAATTCTCTTTCGTTTCTAGCTCTTCTATATTTGCCATATTTATTTATAACATAATGAGCGTCTGACGGCACTCTACTAGCTAAATATGAATATATAGTTATCTTATTGCGAGGCTCACGCCTCACTCTTTTTCTAGGACGCTGAGGCGGTCTGTTTATTGCCTCGTTAAATGCGTCAAAACTATTATAATCAAAACTCATATATCTTTCTTTTTCTTATTAAAGAAGAAAGAGCTAGTTGTTCGCTGCCGAAACAACAATCCCCTAACTCTTTCTTTTATCAAAGACACCTTTTTTTCAAAGGCGGACAAATCGTAAATGATTTATCTTGCACATTGCGAAAAAGAATTATCTTCTTCGTCCGCCTAAAGCGGCTAAAGCTGACCCTGAAAGAGTAAGCTTGTCCGATTTAACAATGTTAGGGTTTCCATATCCAGCTACAACTCTACGACCTGTTAAACTTCTAGCAGTGCTAGCCGTTTCAGCAGGGTAGAAATAAATCTTAGCAGTAGTTCCCCATTCAACTCCCGAAATAAGAATAGATGTAAAACCATCTATCTTGTATGAGAATTTAATAGCAATTACTGATGATTGTTGCTGGTACGGGTCAATAGTAGGAACTAATGTTTTCTGCGAAATATTACCATTAACATCTTTTTGCACTAATGTTAAAGTTTGTAATACTTGAGCTGCTGCATTTTCTCCTGCTGCTTGATAGTACGTTAAGCCTACCACATAAGGTTTATTCATTGATTGATAAAGAAATTCTTGGTAAGAAATTCCTGTAATACCCATTGTGATGTTTATATAGCCAGCATTATCATACATTGGCGCTGTTGCACCTATTTTTGCATACGACCCTAAAATTGTTACGCCGACAGCTGTTGCCGCTGCAGTTAATGTGTTTTCAACCGATACGATATAAGGCTGTGAAGTAGGGGCTCCGCCTCCACCTGCTGCCATATCAAAGTCGTCATCATCATCTCCTACAAAGTTATCTTCCATTTCAAAGTCATAGTCATCTTCGTAATCATCATAACCATTATCTCCGTCATAGTTGAAGAACTCGTCATTAGCTTCTTCTTGCGCTTCTACAAAATATTTTCTTAAATCCATTTTATAAATTCAATTTTAATGTTGTTAATAAATATGAAGCTCTTAAAAGCTTCGTTAATAAAACATACTACCTCATAAATAAGTAGTTGATGCGGTTGCTTCTCTAATACAAATTAGATACTACTCGTCATCATCAGCGTCAGCTTGCGTTGTTTTTTTCATCAACATCTTCTCAACCTGTTTGTTGAGTTGAAGTCCAATAACTACTGCGAGCGTCGTCCATAATAAATTTTTGATGTTTCCGTTCATTTCTAAACAATTTTTATTAGTAATTTTTCTCCATTACAAAATGGGGACTTTATTCGGACACAAATATACGCATATCTTTTACTGAAATACAAATATATTTATATCATAGCACATAAATAAAGTAATGTGAAAATTTGATAAGTGATTGAAAGTAAGAAAGTTAGATATTGAAAAAGATTTGAAAACTTTATAAATACATTTTTTTAAGCTGAGCTTTAGCTACTTTAGCGGCGTCCGCTGCTTTATATTTCTTTTTACCTTTAGCGTCCCTCGCATTTAGGAGGGGTTTTACTTTTTTGGAATAATTTAATGCAAGGTATTCGTCTATAGCTTCGTTCATCATTTTTGGAGAATAATTACCCTTTATTGTTTCAGTATCGGTATCATAAGTCAAATAAATATATTTATTTCCTGCAAAGTATTGCTTATTAACTAATATCTCACAAATCTTAAAAGCCTCCCATTTGTCCTCAAATTTCTTTTTATGTCTATCAACACTATCGGTATTCTTATGAAATCTTATCCAATTTATATTTTGCCAAATCTTAGTCCCCACTCTACCAATACTTTGAAAGTGTAATATAATATCTAAATTAGAGTGTCTATTGGTGCAAAGAGCTCCAACTAAATCATTAGGAAGATAATCTCCAACATATTTATTTACATCTTCAATTAGCAATAACCCTCCTCTATAATCTCTTAATACTTGCCATAAACAATCAGCAACCTCATTTAAGGTCATTTTGTGCCCGTCCTCATTATAAGGTCTTATTCTTCTACACTCTATTTTGGGGTGGTGTGAAAACAACGCTACATCACTTGGAGAAATAGCTTTAATATCTGAAAACTCATCATTTACATCAATTATTAAAGCTCTTCTTGGCTTTACATTTAGCCCTCCTTTAATATAGCTTCCTATAAGTTGTAAAGTGCTGTAGGTTTTTCCACAACCTTTTTTACCAACCGCTACGCCTAATAATGCTTCTCTCATAATGTTATATTAAATTTATTTTCTACTTCCTTTGTTTTATAAGTTTCGTCTAGTCCAAAAATTACTTCTTCTCCTATTTGAAAATTATTATATACATTTAATATTTCTTTTGTCCTTTCTTTAGTGAAATTCATTTTAGAAGAGCAATTTTCAAATTTTAATTTAAGCTCCTTATCATTGTTTCTTACATAAGAAAAATGATGTAGCTCTAATTCAGAGCGAGGGAAAACATAAACATAGGGAGATTTAACCCTCCTTTTCCCGTCAGTTAATACAGGAAAACTCTCATTAGCTATTGGCTCAAATTTAGAGTTGGAGTTAATCTTGTATATAAATGGAGTGTATTTTGTTTCGGCTGGCTCTATTACGCAATTAGGAAATTTATAGTAGGTAATGTTTTGGCAAAAGGAGCCATCATATCCCATTTGCATAACCATTTCTTTTGCTTTAATAAATTGGTCGGTGTCGTAAATCTCGTCAGTATCTAAATCAATTAAGTGAGTGCAACCCTCAGTAAGACATTTTTTCAATCCTAAATTTCTTTTTATGAGCTCATTGTGTATTCCCCAAAATTTATTTTCCACATTTTCAAAATCAGGCTCATAAAAAATTACATCATCTATAAGTTCCTCAAATAAAAGACCCTCTAAAAAAGGGAGCAAATCTTTTCGGTCTTGCTTAAAATTAGATAGGTTTTGATATACAACCACTATATAATCTACATGCTCTCGGATAGATTTAATAGAGTATTTTAGTAGCTCTTCGCCTTTCCATAGGTTATATGATACTCCTATTTTCATAATCTTATATTAAATTTATTTTTAACTTCTTTTAATTTCCACTCTTGATTTCCTATAAGCAAAGCTCCGTCCTCTACCGATTTCCAATTTTCATATCTCTCCAGCACCATCGCAGCGTTTTGCTCATCAGATTGAGCGGAGGAATTATTAACTTTACTTAAAAGATTATGCCTTACATACGCATAATGATATTGCTGTATTTCTTGTCGGGTATATACTCTAGTGTAGCCCGCTTTTACCATTTTTGTTCTATCTATATAAACAGGGTAGTCATCTTGCATTTCAAACTTTGTGTCTTTTTTGATTTTATAAAATAAAGGTTGATACCATTTTTCATAAGGGGTTAATTCCATAGTAGGCAATTTATAGTAGGTCAAAAGATTTGTAAATGAGGTATCATACCCTCCCTGCTCAAAATCAATCATTGCCCACTCAAATTGTTTGTGGTCGTAAAGCTCATCGCAATCTAAAGTCATGTATGTATCGCAGCCACTAGCTCTACAAATTTTCAATCCTATCTCTCTTTTTTCTATTTCGTTTAGAGTTCCGCTTTTCCAATTTACACTTTTATCGTCATTATATATAAGATTAGGCTCATATAAAAATAACTTATCTATCAACCCCTCCTTTTTAAGTTTTTCTAAAACAGGAAGTAGGTTAGGGTTTTCATTTCCAAAATTAGAAGTTGTTTGATATACAACTACGATAAAATCAGCAAAAGGTCTTAAATTTTTTAAGGCAAACGGCAGCATTTCCTCTCCGTCAAATATATTGTATGATATTCCTAGTTTCATAATTAAGTTTTATAAGTTAAAAAAGCAAGTTGAGGTCATAATCTTTTATCAATAAATATCATTAGTTTGAAAGGAGTTTCCATTTTCATTATACACTCTCTACCCTCTAAATTGGTGTCTGTGAAACGCAAAGAGTATTCTTTGGGCTCTATTGTTTTGCACTCAAATTTTTTTAGGAGGCTTAAATCAATATCAAAATTGAATTTATTAGGCTGTTGTAAATACTCGTCTAAATAAAACATCTTATTATTAGTAAAAAGGTTATTTTCTCTCCTGTCATATCTTTTTAATTGATGTTCTCCCCTTATTACATCTTCCATTATAAACATTCCCTCTTTATTTATATAGGGGAGAAAATAAGAAAGTGCTTGTAATTGGTGTATAGGGTGGTGGCTTCCGTCCTCAATTATAATATCAAAATTACCCCCTACCTCTTTCATAAAATTTTCTACACTTTGTTTTTTGTATGCGTCCAGCTCAAATAAATGTATTCGCTTCTTATTTTTACAGAGCTGGCGGGGAGTAATACCTCTGTGAGAGTGAGAAAGGTTAATGTCTATCCCATAAATTTCTGCATTAGGAAAAAAATCATTCCACAATAACATAGAAAAGCCATTAAATACACCGATTTCTAATATTTTGAGTTTTTTATGTCGTAAGGGGCTAAAAAGTTTTGCATACTCTATATGATACTGATGGCTTGCTACTCCAAATACAAATTGTTTTTTATTTGTGCGTTTATTAACATACCAAAAATCTGTGCTGGGACTTAGTTTTTCTAACATATATCCATGCTCCGTATATAATTCTTTTTGAAAATCAGTAAAAAATTTATAATCTATCATAATCTTTTATCTATTTGACTTTCTACATAAATTCCTACAACTACTCCTACTCCGAATGCTGTTATTAACGCTATCGCCATGTTTTTGTTTTCCATAAATTTAAGGGACACTTAGTTGATTTTATCCTTGCCTTAATTCCTAAAAAACAACCACACTCGCCACACCTAGCTAAAGTTGGCTGATAGCTAGGGCACCTTTTGCAAATTTGCATGCGTTCTCTATAATCAGTTATTTTAGGCATATTTTTTCTTCTCCTCCATTTCTTCTACTTTTTTACCATACGCAGCAATCAATCGTTTCATAGGTTTGTAGCTATTCAATTTATACTCCTCGTTATCTCTTTGTTTTTTATCTAAGCAGTCAAAGACCTCTAGTTCAAAAAGTATCTTCTCTATGATGTCTTTATATTCTTCTCCTAGCATCATTCCCATAGTTGATATTTCTTTTACTTTTTTAAGAGTTTTTTTGAAATTTTCTTTACATTCTTTTAATTCTTTTTCGTATTGAGGTAAAAATACATAATCATAATGATTTTGTTTATCTTCAATAAGTTTAGATTGTGAAAGTAATTTACCCTTAATATCGTATAGCTGTCTTTGTGTTTCAGCAAAATCACATAAATCATTTATATTAGAGATAACTCTATTTCTGTCTTTACTATCTACTATCGGTTTTACTTTTTTCCTTAAAATATCTACCTTTATCATTTTATATTCTAGCTCTACCTCCAAGCCTCCATAATAAGTTTTATCATGGGTCATCATAGCTTCAAAATCTCGTCTAGGCAATACAGCGTCAGCGATTTGCTTTGCAGCTTTAGCTCTTCTATCTTTATCAGTATATGGTGTTTTCATTTTTTTGTTTTTAATTATTATTCGCTTTTATTATATTCTATATATTCAAAATGTCTGCCCCAATCCTCTCTATTCCAATGAAAACAGACAACTCCTGTATGTAGATAATTCTGAACTCCCTTAGCTCTTAAATCTTCCGCAAAATAACTATCAGGGGGATAATTTTCGGTATTTGTAGTATCATGTCTAAATGAAAAGTTTTGCATTACCTTTCTTTTCATTAAGGAGCACCCTATCCCAGCTATAAAAACAGGCTGCACAGCTCCCTCTAACCAATAATGATAACAAACATCTAAGCTTCTAGGAGTAACAAAAACTCGGCTAAACTTATCCATATAGCTAGTGAGTTTGATACATGGCTGTCTTTGTGCAGCGTCAAATAGCTGATACATGGCATTTACTATTGGCTTTCTTGCCCAAAGTAATTGCTCAATAACATCTTTCGGAGGAAATACATCGCTTTCTAAATGTAATAAATATTTAGCTTCGCTATCTAAAAAATATCTTTTTATTTGATTATGACTATCAGCCATTTTTTCAAATAAACTCATATCACTATAATCTTTCCAAAAACATTTTATATTATATTTCTTATTTATCATTAAAGCATTAGTATTGTCTTTAGAATTGTCCGCAAAAAATAGCTCTATTCGGTCTTTAGGATAAGATAAATTATTTATGTTATCTAAAAACTGAGCTAAGCAATAGTTCTTACCCTCGTAAGTAGGAACTCCAATAAGAATTTTAGGAGCGTATTTATTTCTCTTTTTTATTTCTTCCTTAGTCATTTTTTATTTTTCTTTTTCTTTTTATGGCGTCCGCTTTCTTTTCTTACTTCTTTGGGTAATATAGTAGGGTCTTTTCTTTCAGGCATATCTATAATATGAGTGTCTTTATATTCTTCTGTATAAGGTATTTCTTCTTCTTCAATAATTAAACTCGCGCTGGGAGCGGCGGGAGCTTGGGGTGTTGGCTCGGGCGTTGGAGGCTCGTCATAGAGGTCGTCATCATCATAGTCGTCCATTGCGTCAGGCATTGGAGCCGCGCCTCCTCTATTTCGTTTATGAGCTTTTTCTAAAGTTTCTAATGTAGAGTTTATTGTCTTTTTTAGTTGATACATAATACCTACTTTTACCGCCAAATCTTTGCCGAACATATACATAAGGTATTGCTCGTCGCTCATGCCCCAGCCTTTTTTCATAAAGACCCTTACCATTGCAGGTCGGACTTTATATCCGAACTCTTTGTCGTAACTTAAAGCTTCTTGTCCTTGCTGATTGTATTGCTGCATAAATTCAGAGATAGTCATTGTATCTCCATTTTCAGAAATAGGTATTACCTCGTTCAAGTCAATTTTTCCCGCTTGATGTTTTTGGAGTAGCTCTTCCTCATCTACTTTAACAACAAATTGAGCGTATTTATGTAATTGCTCGTAAGCGTCTAGGCAAGTATCTACCATGCTTTCGCAAGCTATCTTTTTATCTTTATTTTCTAAGTCATTAAAAGCGGGGTTAGGGTTATCAAAAGGACTTCCCGCTTCTTCACTATCTCCTCCCATTTCTCCACTATCTCCTCCACTTACTATATCTTCATAGCTGGGAGGAATAAATTGGGGCTCGTCAATATCCTCTACCACTCCGCTAGCTACTTTTGGGGTTGAGTATTCTCTCTCTATTACACTTTCACTAAAAGGGTTGTAATCTGAAAAAGTGCCCTCGCCAACTACATTACTATCGCTTTTAATTTCTTCTTTGGGAGCTTCCTCAACTTTTTCGGTTTCTTTAATTGTTTCCGCCATTTGCTCGTTAGTCGGCTCCTGAGTAGTTTCTTCTACTTCTTCTGCCTTTTCCTCTACCTTATCTTTTTTAGGTCGTCCTCTTTTTTTAGCCATTATTTAATTTATTATTAAAATTATTAACTATATTCTCTATGTTTTCTATTGATACAAGAATATCTATATCAGTTTTGAATTTGCTATCTAAATTATTAAACTTCTTTATATACTTATTTATATTTGAAACATCTTTCCTTAAAATTACTCCTATCTCGCTTTGTGTTATCTTGCAATGTCTTTTTAATAAAATAGAACACACTCCTATTGCATTTGTGCGGTTAGGTGTATTTTTTCTTCCCTGTAATAAAGTATTTTGAGCTACATTAAACTCCTTGCAAGTTTCTATCAATATAAATTTTTGTAGTATCTGATTTCCGTCTAAAATGTTTTGAGTGTCTTTTAAGCTTTCAATAGTAGATTTTATTCCTACTCTATCAATAGTTTTTAATAGTTCTTCAATTAAAGCTGTAGAATTAGTTTTACTCATTAAGATAAAAATTTCAACAAAAATACAATTTTTTTGGTTGAAAACTTATACTTAGAAATAAATTATTAACAAAATTATTAACCGAGATAAAAATCTAAAATTGCTTTAGCGTTATCAAACCCCACCACAAACTCTGCCATATATCCTTTTTGTTTTAATTGATGTAGAATTTCCTCTTGCTCTTTTAAGTGAGCGTCTTTCCTCATATCTCCGTCCTTTTTATATATTCTAGTTCCCTCTCTTTTGATTTCTAATAAAAGTCCATGATAACCTTTACGGGGCTCTAATATCCAAATATCAGGCAGACCTGCGCAACTTCTTGTCTTTTTTAACATTTTAGCTTGTTTCCAAAAAACTCTTAAGCCTGAATTTTCAGAAGTAAATATAATTCCCTTATATTGTAGTTTGATGTAATTGCAAATAGCAAGGTGTAAATCGTTTTCTTTCATAATAAAAAGTCGGGCGAGAAAGGGAGTATTCTCAACCTTTAACTCGCCCGAGAAAAAATTACCTCATCAAAGGTTTATAAACTAAATTCAAATTTAGTAGTATGCTTTTAATCAAAATTCCAAAACCCTAAGCCTGTTTTTTTAGGAGCAGCAGCTTCTTCTTCAGAAGCGGTATTATTGGTATTTGTTTGTTCGTTTTCTTTTATAGCTTCCTCATGTAGCTCTTCCATTTTCTCTACTACCTCCCCTCTCTTTTCTTCCATTTGAGCTTCCTCTTGGGTGCTTTGAGCGTCGCTTAATTTCTCTGCGTCCTCTAAATATTCAAATACACCCTCACAAATATATCTATCGTAGGTTTCTAATTTGTTTTGTGTAGCTGGAGTTAAATTTACATTTCCGTCTTTACTTTTAGAAGCTACAAGTCGTATAACTCTATTAAAATCTGTTAGTAGTTGTTTCGTATGAGAAGATAGATTGTCTTTTGTTAAGCTATACTTTTTCATTAAATAAGTATGCGGAAATTCTTTTACATTGATTTGTTCGCTCATATTTTTTAATTTTGGTTTGTAATGGCAGCTGAGATTGCAAATATATAACTATTCTTGCAATTTATTTATTTCTATATATAAATTATTAACAGAGATTTTAACATTCACATTCTTGCTGTCCGCACCCAGAACAAACCTTTCCTCCTTTTTTATATTTAACTTTTTCTTGTAAATAATAGCGATATTCCACTTGTTCCATAGGTGCTTAAACTATCAAAAGTCCAACCTTTCTTTTCTACTGCTTTAATATCTCTATTTCCAACAAAAAAACCATCATCTTTGAAATTTATATCCATTTGGTCTTTTTGTATTAAAACATTATCTATATATTCTTTACCAAAAATGTTTTCTAAAAACTTTGGCATATCATCACTTGTATATCTACCAACTTTACCACCTTTTGAAAAAGCCATATTCTCTGCTTCATCAAAAAATTCTTGTTTTTGTTTTGGAGTAAGTTTTTCAACCCCTTTTTCAACTCTATCTCTTAATTTTTCGGCTTCATCATCTTTTTCCCCCATTGGATAATCTCTTAAAAGATTTTGTCTTTCTAATTCCATATCTATAAGTTTATCCACCTTACCACCTTTTGCATAACTACCCTCAAATTTCTGTCTTACAATACTCTCATACGCTTTCTCTATATTTCCATCATAATCAACTTCTACTATATCTTTACCTATTTTCTCAAATTGTTTGTCAGTAAAATCACTCCACGCCTCCCTATCCATAGAGAACTGACCTATATCTGCATAATCATAAGAATAATCTTCTATATTTCCTCCTTTTGCAAAAGGACTAAAACCCTCATCTAAAATTTCTAGGTCAATATGCTCGGGGTTTATTTTCTCCCAATTATTTGTTTTGTAATATCCTTGCTTATCATATCTTTTACGAAATCGCTTTATAAATTCCTTAGCTTCCTTTTTAGTATCATAAACATCAGGGCTTGCAAAAATATTATCCGTATAATTAAATACTACATAACCCCCTCTTGCATATCCATATACAACTTCTTCAGGGGTTTCGTGATTTTCGTGTATTTTACTCTTTACACTTCTAACTTCATATTTTGTTTCTTTAGTAGTGTAATCATAATTAGGGTATGTATCAATAAATTTCCCTTTGAACTTTTTTAGTAGTTCATCTTTTGTATAAAGTTTACCACCTTTTGAGAACTTTTGTTCCTTTGTGTAGATTACATATTTAGGTAAATTTTTTGTCTTACCTAAGATTGGGTTAATATCTGTATATTTAATTTCAAACACTTCATATTCATTTTCCTTTAGGTAATTTATTTGATTTTCTAATTCCTTTTTTGTTTTAACAATAATCATTGGAAGATATTTATCCCCTCTAATAGTTTTGTATCCAAAAATCTTTCTTGATTTACCCTGACTTTCGGTTAGTTCAATTTCTCCACCTTTTGCATAATTTCTAATATCACTTTTATTTAGTAATTCATTTCCCTCAACCGAATTGTAGGTTTTATAAGTAGAGTTTCTTCTATATTTTTTACCCTTATTGGTAACTTCTTTTAATAATTTACCATTAATATCTCTCGCTTCTTTTACAACTCCCTCTTTAGTTAATTTATACTTTAAGCCCCCAAAGTGTAAAGTGCCACCTCTTGCTTTTATTTCCTCAAACTCTACATCAACTATATTGCTTTTAGCTCTTTTTTTCTGAGCTCGCTTCTTTTCCATTTCCTTATACTTTTTATCGGCGGCTCTTTTGATTTTAGCAGCTATTTTCTTTTCAGTATCAAAACCTGTCTTTTGAGGGCGTGC
>Ga0080013_1000837_pt1 | contig 42278 bp, 52 predicted proteins | sample ETNvirenome_6_85_FD_69236 | JGI IMG/M metagenome (GOLD analysis project Ga0080013, IMG submission 69236) | Marine viral communities from the Pacific Ocean - ETNP_6_85 (SPADES assembly) (version 2) | ecosystem: Environmental > Aquatic > Marine > Oceanic | place: Pacific Ocean | collected 2013-06-19 | reverse complement strand
ATCATCGAGCGGTCTGTGGATAACAAGAAGAATGGCAACGGCAATGGACTCACGACGAAAGTCGCTATCGCAGAAGAGAAGCTGGAATCCTTGGGAGACAGGGTGGATGAAGTCTCTGCGAAGACACGCGAAGCACTATCGAACACGTATGAGATATTGCGGCGGATGGACATCAATGAAGCCATAGAGAAAGACAGGAGACAGCGTAATGATACAAGGCAAGACGTCAGGACTGAAGAGCAGTGAGTTCCTGCTCACCCTTCTTGGAATGGTGGGGGGAGTGGTGTGTGCCATCTTTGCTGAGTCCCAATGGGCACAGGTTGGAGGTCCTCTTTTGGCTGCTGTCTGCGGTGCTAGCTATAGCCAGTCTCGAGCGACAGTGAAAAGAGCTCTGGCCTCAGCGGAGGCTGTGTCTTCGGTGGGAAAGTCAAAGGGCTGATGGATGTCATCGCGGGGCACCACACGTCTGGCAGTACTCTTGACCTCGGCTTACGTGTTCTCGGCTCTAGTGATACTCAAGTGGGGGCCGAGGCCTTTGCGAGAGTTAGTGGCGAGATTGTTGAAGGACTAGACGTGTTCGCCGATGCGAGCATGGAGCTCAACGATAGACTATCATGGCAGACAACTGCCGGATTGAAGTGGAGATGGTAGATGGCTGACTATGCAAAACTAGAAGTAAGAGGCACTTACTCTAAGAACTCTGACTACTCATCTCCAAAGGTAGACTTCAACCCTGTTGGGTATACGCTTACGCCTGATGAATATTATCATGTAGAAATTAACTGCGACACCAATGGTGAAACCATCACAACAGACCTCTTCCGTGATGGGGTTACTCTGGTTGTCGTAAAGAATAACGATACCTCGGTTAACGTGTTGGCAACATTTGCCACTACCGGCGGGACTCTCACTGACATGTCTATCCCGGCAGGGTCTATCATGGTGATGCCTGACTTTAATCAGACAGGAAACCTGAGTCTCAAATCATCCAGTGGCACTACTGTTGAGTGCGAAGTCTTCATCGTAGGAACCTGACATGGCTAAGAAACCACCATCAAAAAGAAAAAACGCTGAAGATGTATTGGACATTCTCCTTGAGTCATCTGAGTCTGGCCCAATGCTTGGTGCCACCAGTGGTTCAAATGAGGAAATATTTAAGCGACTGGGTGTCCCGAAGGGGAGACAGACTGAGCGATTTGCTGAAATCCTAAAGGGTGCAGCATGGGATCAATCGGGCCCCAGGGCACTAAGCCCTATAAATAGAGTACCTATTCCTGAAGACTTTGTTGGTCCACCGGCGCCATATCAGTACCGGGGCGATGAGCTTGATAGGGAGTTTCCAAGAAAAGGCCTGTATTCGTGGCCTGAGCCAGCAACGGGTTGGAGGGATAAAGAGTCAGAGGGAATGACTACCAGGACCGACTACCGGGGAAGGAAGTTTTTTGTCCCTGCCTATGAGAACTATCCTCGAACCGGAGACACAGACCAGCACGAGCTATGGTCAAGGGTTCGAGGAGAAACTCCCATGGAAAGACCCCAAGGTTTTCTCGGCTTCGAGGGGAACTACCCCAGGATGGGTACTCGAGAGAGGCACATGCTGGACGCCGAAAGATTTGACAGTCCATATGCTGAGCCGTCTGTCCAGGGAAGGTTTGCCCCATCGGCTTACCATGACTATGCCCCAGGTGAGCCGGTCGCTGCTTGGCGATATGGCCCCGAAGGGGAAGCAGCCCATACGCTCCTCCGTGATTACGTCAAAAAGAAAAAGAAGTAGCCATGGCCAAGAAGAAGCCGACAGCCAAAGACATGGCAGATATGCTTTCGAATAAGCCACTACCTGGCCAGGCTATCGCTATTGGTCCTGATGTAGATCCTAGAGCTGGTCAATTCCAACAGGCCATGAGATCCATGATGGCAACTCCCGATGACTACTACCGGTGGGAGAGGGACCAGCGTATTGCTGAACAAGATGCAAAGAAAGCCAAGGCGGATGCTCGGCCCAGCGAGGTGCCAGCAGAAGAATGGGAGAAATGGCTTGATAAAACTGCAGGATGGTCCTTCATCCCGTCATCGCAAGCAGACCGGGATATTGGTTTAATCGATACCCCAATCTGGAATATCCCAGAAGAGGCCATGCTAGAGAATCAAGCATTAGAGAGGCAAGCATTCAGAGCACGGCAGGAACTGCAAGCGTTGAGCCGAGCAGCAATGCGTGGATCTACCATGGGGAATCTGACCGCAGAGGATATGGAAAGACATAGAAGAGCCGATGAGGACCGCTATATGTCTGACATGGAGAATCTAACCCCGGAAGAACGCTATGAGTGGCAGCGTCTTGCTAGGGGTGGGGGCCGGTATTAATGAGCCAGATAGGGAAATACTTCAAGGCCACTGAGTTTGAGTGTCCCTGCTGTAAGCTCACTGCACCGAGCCGTCGGATGGTTGGGATCCTTGATGCAGCTCGAGCCCTGCTAGGTCCCCTCCGAATCAACAGTGGCTACCGATGCCCTGAACATAACGCTGAAGTGGGTGGTAAGCCTCAGAGCCTTCACCTGCCCATAGGAGGCACGGTGTACGCTGCTGACGTTACCTATTCAGATGTAGGTAAGCGCCACGGAGAACACATCCTGAAGCTCTACGTAACGCTTGAAGGGGTGGCTCGAAGATATGAGGGGATGAACTATGGACTGGGCCTTTATGGAACCTTCGTCCACTTCGACACCCGAGGGGAAGTGAATAAGCCAATGGCCCGATGGGATAAATATCCATGGGTCCGTTAGCTTATTACTTCCTTTGCTCTGGGTACCTATGTGCGATTGCTTAAAAGCAATTCAGCGAACTGCCTAATCCCCTGCCTTGTCATCCAGGTTTTCATCGCAATGTGAGAGACCCACATCAAAACATCCCTCTTTGTTTGGATTTCCTCAAGCTCGATTGAATACTTATAACCACCCATATGTGTTGTTATCTCTGTATCCGTGAGCTTCCAGAGTTCTTTCTTTACGGGCTTAATTTCACTCGCCACTATAACTGCTCTCATTTCACTACTCCTCGTAATCAACCTGGTTATCCCAATCCATCTTCAGCTCATCTAGAACTGGTTGATCTGCCTTCGCAAGTTCCTCGTCATCGAGATGGTCCAGGTTTTTCCCTGCGTAATCTCTAGTATGACTGAGCTGATTGGCTTTGTAGTCGGCGGCATCGGCACGGGCAGCAAGGTCAAAGCGGTCAGATTCGTATCTCCGCTGAACCTTCCCTTTGGCTTCAACGTTTCGTACGAGCTCTGTAGTGAAGTAGGCCCTGCCTGGGGTGGCACGCTCCCTGACAATCCGATAGCCCCATCCCTCAACAAGGACCTTTTTATGGGCGATGTCGATAGTTTCCCCGAGGGCCATTCGGAGGGCGTCACGCTCCCAACTGACTGCGGCGGTAAAAGCAACACTGCCAATGGCAAAGATTCCAAAGGTTCCGAGGATGAGAAGGACGGTGTACGGGTGGAACCAGAACGCAATCCCGCAATGAAACCATCCCTTTTGGCTTTGAGCCTGAGCCATTTGTTCATGATACTCTTGCCGCAGTGCGCCATCGTTATCTCCACGCTTGTTATCCATTTGCCTTTGCCTTTCTTTCTTTGTGCTTCTGATACCAAGACTTGCAGTTCCCATCAGGGTTGAGCTTCTCCGTCCAGCGGACTCGATACTTCCCTGCTCTCTCCTCGGGAATGGCGCTACCTACTACGAGCTCATGGTTCACCGCTTCTTCGTAGCGATCCCAGGCCTGCTGCATAGAGTTGCCGTACTGAATTATTGTGATTGTACTGGATAGAGTAACTGGCCCCCCGGCCGGTCTAGCCTCCATCTTCCTCCCGATGTAAGCGAGTCTCCAGGCCTCCATCATAACCCCCCTTAATTGCGCGACTGAGAATCTCTATGAAGTCATCTAGTCGCATGGTTGCTATTGGTGACTCTCTGTCCCACTTACAGATGGCCACGCATTTCTTATTGCTATTGCTACTATTGGCTGCTTCCTCTGCTTGCTCGAGTGCTGCTTTGATGTTGGGCCTCTTGCCCACCTTGCACTCAACCCATAGCGTCGGGCAGTCTACGTCGGCTCGGGTATCTCCCTTGAAGCATTGCCCCGAGCTCCTTGTTACGTTCGGTCCAAAGACTGGCTTCAGGGCATTGGCTACGTATCTCTCGAACCTGGCCCCCTTGTCCCTCTGATGCTTCCCCACTGGCTACTCCTTATCGGTCCTCAACGACTTGTGGCTGATCTCAATATAGGCACCACCATGCGGAAAGCCCTCTCGGATTCTATCAATGACCCGGTCACCATAGCGCGCACGGAAGTCACGCCCATTGAGGTTGGTAGTGATGATAGTCGGCCTGAAGTTCGAGTATCGTTCATCGATAATCTCATCGAGGCGGTGACTGAAGTAGCCATTCTTGTCCAGGTACTCCACGCCAAGGTCATCGATGACCATCGTTGGAACCTGGATGAGTGGCTCGAACTCATTGTTGAACCCACTGACCCGAGCAAGTCGGGATGCTGTCCACCATCGACGAGTCTTTGGAGGTGAGTTCAATGAGGTCATTGTCTTACCCCATAAGTAGAATCCAGCAGCCGTGCTCTTACCGCATCCCTTAGGACCAGCGAGGACAATGCACCATGCTTCTTTAGGTTTGGTCATGAACTCAGAGATGGCCAGCATTGCTGGAGTCTCAGTGAGCCCTGTGGTCATAGTCTCGATGATGCGATTTGGTACGCCCTGGTCAGAGCAAGAGTCAGCCGCTGCGGCAGATTTCTCCGCGTCAGTGGTGGGAGTGAAGACCTCCTCTTCATTTCCCCTGCCCTCTTCTTGGGCCTTCCTAACTATTTGCTTCGCCATGTTCATATACTTAGTCGCCAAAATCTGTGTGTCCGCCTGAGAACTCACTGCTTCCCCCTGTATATCCCTTGGTCTTGTCTTCCTGCTTCTTCGGTTTGATTTGTGCTACTGATATAAACCTGTCGAAGTTATCATCCTTCTCGAAGATGTGGGTCAGCCCATGCAAACCCTTCTCGCACCACCAAGGCTCCTGTGCATTACCTAGTATAGCGAGTTTGCAGTCTCGAGCCGAGTGGCCATCGACCAATCTTTTCTTGATAACCTCCCAGGATTTATGGCCAGGCTTGACGTTCTTGGCCTTTGTTGGATGAATCTTCCGGTAGTACCGAAGTATATCCTCGATATCGGGAGTATGCTTTGCCGGTTCTACTGGCTTTTCTTTCTTTGGTTTCTGGCCGGTATCAATTGCCTTGAGCTCTGCTGATAGCTCATCGATCATACGGATGACGCGGCGCAATGTGTGTAGATTTATTTCTACATTCGCCATGATGCCTCCTGGATAGAGAATGAAGGAGACCACCCAGTTCAAAGGGTGGGCCAGTGAGTCCGTGGTGGCCCCCTTCTCTAAGACTTAGAATAATTTCTAAGCCGTTAGACTATTCTCTAATCAGAAGGGAACATCATCAGCATCGAACGAATCCGCCTCAGCCGTGATGTCGATGTCCAACTCAGCACACACGTCGGGCGTGTAGTACCGCTTGGGGGTGAGGAAGGATTTCCCTGGCTTGACGTGAAGCTCGAAGCCACCCTTCATGCCGAACCAATCATCGCTGTCCAGCTCAGATTTAGGGTCAAGGCCGACGCCGTGGCAGAACTGAACGTACTTCCACTTAGCCGCTGCAGTCAGCCAGATGGTGTCAAACACTGTGAACTGAACCGTGCCGCTGATGGCCTTAAAGGTGATGTTGATTCCCTCGTTACCGGAGGGGGCCTTGGTGTCCTTCACCTTCACAATCTGGAAGGAATAGTCACCGGGTTCGAAGCCGCCCTTGGTCTCGGCATGCTTCGCTTCTTCCTCGGAAGTAATGTCCATGTTAATTTTAGCCATTGATTCTGTCTCCCATTGCTTCCTGGTACTGTGACCAGTTCAATTCAATACGTGCAGGCAACTCGTACCCAACACGACATCCGGCATCTCTTCCAGGCTCTCCCTCGAAGTAGATCCATCGTTGCTTTCCAACCCGCTTAGCCTTACCGGCCTTCATCGCGGTTGCATCCACGACCCGAAAGTCCATGGTGCAGTGTCCGATTTGATCTGCCCAGTCACGCAAGCGTGTCCAAGCATACCCGGAGACATTGCCCCCGAGCTTCTTAAAGTCATCACCCAACGTTGACGGTCCCTTCTGGAGACCATCGTGGCTGATGAGTATGATGTTCATATTGCGGCGACTACGAATGCGGTCGAGCAGATTGAGCATCTCGCTCATCTTCTCACCGGCCAGCATGGGGCCCTTGTAGTACGCCATGTATTTGTCCTGGTCACCCTTGAAGATGTTCTTGAGCACCCACTCTTGCGACAGCTTCTCAGCCCTATCAACAGTATCGAGCACAACCGTCTTACGGTCATGGTCCTCTTTGCCAATAGTGCGGAGACAAGTGACGAGCTCTTCCCATGTTTCACATGGAGTCTCGGGAATCTTTGGTACCTGTACACCAGCGGCACCATCCTCTGTCTGAATGAAGATGGGGTTAGGAGCCTGCGAACCAAATGTAGTCTTCCCAATTTTGGGCTGGCCATAGATGATCAAGCGAGGCGGAGGTAGTACGAAATCTTCTGACGGATTAACTATGGCAAAGCGATTGTTCACTCTACGCTCCTTGTTTGCTAGGCCCGGTGTGGGCTCGTTCTCTTACGCGAAACTTCGATGAGCATTCTGGATCCTCGAGACCCAAGCATGCGTTAACAAATGCACAGCCTCCATAGCTGCTACACCTACCAGGGTTACGTGTCGGTATATCCATCTCATCAAGTCGACGACTCAGGCTTGATAATTCACCCATACGAGTCTCAACTGCGTCATTCATTAATGGCACAAGTTGACGGATAAATCTACCTTCAGCATCGTTTAAGTAGGTGTCAGTAAGGCGTGAGGCGAATTGGGGAAGAGTCTCTGTGTTGTCCAGCTTGCGCTGAGCGAACTCTTCAGTGGTCTCATCCTTCCTCCGCCGGATGCCTTTGCTGATCTGACCTGGCTTAGACTTCGGTGAAGTGATGACAACGTCATACATCACAGAGACTGGAGCATCATACTTCTCGATGAGGTACTGAGCATAGATAGCCATCTGTGTGTTCATCGGAAGCAATCGCCAATACAACGACGTAGGGTCAGATGCCTCCCTAGAAGAAACATTCTTATGTTCCCATAAGATAATTTCTCCTGTCTCATTGTCACACATCACAGCATCCATCTTGCCGACAAACTTAATGCCGTCGAAGACGAACTCGAATTCCTCCTCAACACCAAGAACTGAGTACCTCTTCTCTTTGAAGAGATGAGAATCAGCAGCCTCCCACTTGTTGTAGTAGCCACGGATGTAAGCCTCGTTCTTGATGTTGAAGAGCGGCTCATCATCGAAGCCGTGCTCAGCTGCATCATCCTCCATTGCATTGATGGCAGCCCGAAGGTTGTGACCACGCATGTAGGACTCTTGCCCCACATGCATGACCAAGCCTGTCCTTAGCCCGCCGCCTTTTGTGACTTCCTCGAGGAGTCTGTCGTACTTCCAGTAGTACAACTGCTCGCACTGTTGAGCTGTGGAGAGTGATGTGGCTGACTGGTAATCAGTGATTGGCATTCTGAGTCTCCTTCCATTCTTCGTATGACCGATCGTGGAGCTCGTCGATTACAGACTCGATGCTCTTCTCCGGATATCGAACAGCTACTGCGTCCAGCAATTTGATTGTGTTGTTGAACATCTGAAAGAATCTGTTCTCTAGGCCGACAGTCTCGGCTAGCATTGTCCGTGATCTGGACATGTTGCGGTACAATTCTCGTACAGTCATAAAGTTCCTCTGCTGAGGGCTGAGCCCATCTAAAGTTTTCTGGAAATGAATCATCGCTAGCCGGCCTGTTGCAGTCCGGTCGCTCTTTCTTTTGCTTCACTATATCCTCCTGTTCTGACATCCTCCGACCAGAAATAGGTTTCATTGCAGGGCTTCAGGATACCTTGAGCTAACTTGAGGTCCTTAACTCGCTTGTTCAGGATGTAGAAGATACGGGCATAGAGGGCGATGTCTTCCGCAAGTGGCAGTGTCTGGGGTGAGTCCATCCGTCGGCCGAGGTGGCTAGTGGCTGCACCTAACTGAGACCGAACGAAGTAGAGATTGTCGTTCCATTCATCGAGGGAGTTGGTGCAGTAGTGCCAGCTATTCTCACCGCTTCTCCAGTGAGTATCTCTCAGGTGCTTCATCCTGTACCCAAGCAGCTTGCCTGAGTCTGCCTCCCAGGAATTGAAGTAGGACAGTCGAATCGTTGCACCACCGAAGAGGCCCTTGGGCATGTACTGCTTGAAGATGACTGGGCCATTGTGGGCTAGCCATCCCTGTACCTGCTGAGGTGTGGGCCATCGGTCTGGGCTATGCTTGGTGTTGTCGATGTGTCGAAGGCACCAGTCGAGATTGTTGAATGGACCTATGCCGCCCTTGCCTATGCCTTCAAATCCCTCTGCCATTTCGGTATCAGAGACTGTGAGGTAATGTTGGTCCCCGAACTCTTCTTCATAAAATCCTCTATCAGCATGGAGGGGGATGTATCTTCCCCATCGATCTCTGACGATGGAGTGGTAGATGTTATTTCTGGGTGCGGACATAGGTACTCCTCGATAGTTACGAGTGCGAGTAGGACGTTGTAGCGGGTTGAATCGTAGGCAATGTTCTTATCTCTGCCGTAAGAGATTCTGTCTTTGACTCCTCGGTAAGCCCAGGCCAATCGATTGAATGCATCCTGAAACTTCTGGGATGGTGGCGAGTCTGGGGTACGGTCGCTGGTCTGAATAAACTCTCGATAGATAGCACCCAGTAGGGGTTTCACTGCTCGAGCCAGCTTGTCGGTGGAGTGGGGAAAGTCTCCCCGGATGATCTCCTTTGTAGTGGAGACCAAACCGAGGAGCTCTGCGTGTGGTAACTCAAGAGTTAGTTGGTTCATCAGTCTCCTCGAAGGTGGTTTTGCCTACGCCGGGCTCACCGTAGACTGTTGGGACCTGATACGCTTCCAGGTCTTCTGGCTCTTCATCGACCTGGCGAACAAGCAAGCCCCTCTCCAGCAGTACCTTGGTCGAGTGAAGTATATCCACTCGGCTCTCACTGCTTGCCCGATAGATCTCAATTGGCTCTTTGGCGAAGACGTTGATGGTGTGGATATCTTCACCATCGGCATCCTCAACCACGAACTCAAGGACATGGCTAACAGGGCAGCCTTCGGGCTGAATCTCTCTGTGTGCGATCTTGATACGGTGGCCTGCATTGCAGACTGTAGTTGCAACTGTCATTTAGAACTCCTTTGAGAGAGAAAATTGAGACCGCTAAGGATGTTTAACTTCTTAACGTCATCGAGTCTGATGTGTGTGAGGCTGGTTGTTCCAGTGGCCAGAGGCTTGAATGCACCCTGGCCGTAGATGAAGGTGATGCAGTAGAAGAGAAACGTGGGGTCAAAGAGTTCATTGGCTTTCACCCCAATGTGTTCCTTGCTGAACTCATGGACTGGTTTCCCAACTGTGTCCATGCCCCCTTTGCGGATGAGCCAGAAGTCAGCTTCCTCAAAGTTTGTCTTCAGTTTTGCGCAGTGTTTCAGCTTACCGCCGAATGGATCTCTCATGCATGACTCGCATTCTCCCTCATAGGGATTGTAGGTTTGCCCGCAGAATGGGCAGTCTTGATAGCTCACTGATGTACACCCCCCTATGCAGCTATATTTTGACCCCATAGGGGGGAGAACATTTGTTCCCCTGCTTAATTCATTTTCCTGAAGGGGTTATGCAGGGTTTTCGTTCCAGTAGATATTCGTATACCTTCTCCTCTAAATTAGGAGTCAGGTTGCAGATCGCTGCAAAGGCAGCTTCATAAGCAATGGTGTTGGATAGCCCACCTTTGGTTGGAGACTTCTGAAACTTAAACGTCTCACCATTTGCGATGCGGTCTTTGACCTTTTGGATGGAGCGAGCTGTTATCTTGACGATGACGGCAGTGCTACCGCGCTTAATGTAGTAGTTGCCGTCATCATCAATGTTAACGCACTCGTATTCTGAACCACCTCTCGACTTAACAATGTCGCCCACGTTAATCATGATGGGATACCTCCTCGCCAAAAAAAAGGGACGCCGCGAGCCAATGACCCGGGCGCCCCAGTGAGGTGATGTATGATTATTGCTCGGACAAGCGGACCAGGGCCTCATTTACCTCACGGATTTTGACGTTAACCTCATCCACCTGAGTACAGAAGGGAAGATGGTTTTCGTTCATGGCCTTGGCCACATCCACGAGAGCTTCCATGAAAGCACGCTCTTCCTCTAGGCCGGAGCGCTCAAGCTGAAGCATTGTTCGTGTTGAACGGGTTGTTAGGATTTCCTCGGCTTGGGCGGAGGATAGCGATGCAGTGTTCGTTGCGCTGGAAGCCATGATTGTTTCCTTTTTCTTTTTAAAGCTTCAATGCAGTTTGAAATAAGTATCGAGATGCAAACAAGCATCAAGAGTGCGAATGGTAGGAGGAAGAACTCAGTCACCCGATACCTCATCGAGGAAGCAGATGTGAGTGTCTTCGTAGTGGGGAGCAATCGTCTTGATTACTTCCGTGATTGGAATGCCTAGCTCTGCAGCTCGTGAAGCCGCAAGGTCTAGGTCGTGGAGAACTGTAGCACGTTGCTTCTCGAGCACTTGCTTAGCTGGCTCCGAAGCGGGGCCTGGGCATGATGCAATTGCCTGGAGAATCATTTCTTTAGTTCCCATGTGTACTCCTCTGTTTATATAGACGACGCGGCGGACCTAAATCCGACTGGAAAAATAAAAAAAAGTGAGTACTTCTATAGTACACGCCCCTCACTCACGGGTCTGGCTTGTTCCGGCCGGCTGCTCCCCCGCCCAACTTCGATACTTATGACCCACTTGCCAGGGCTTTATTGCTCCAGAAATCAAAGCCCTCTCGAAGAGCTGCAACAAGCTCGGCATCTGTCATCTTGGTGTCCGTTCCACCATCGGCTCCGAAGTGGTTACTCATTAGCGTCATTGGGTCTATGGGCATTTCTCCCACCACAGGGGCTGCGTTGATAGAGATAACCTCCCAGTTATTTGTGCTGGGTTTAAGGTGGTTGTCACCATCTTCGGCCAATACATCTGAGCGATAGAGGACGATGTCTACCTGGGCTGCTGGGATCTTGGTTGCACCCTTTGCACGGATTTGTTTTCGAGGAGCTTCGCCTTTTGTTCGAGGCACGTATGAGCCTGTTAGCTCTTGGCCCTCAGTGAGAGAGACCACGCTCGAGAAGAATCCTTCAGGCGGTACGCGGATAGTTATTACCCCGTCTCGATACCCCTCCTTCGCATTGAGGAAGTTGACCTGTGCCATCTTGGGGATGTCCTCTATGTTTCCGTTGTAGTGGGAGAATGAGCTGGATTGCGTCTGGCGAAGTACGAATGGGTTATTCGCAAATTGTGGATCCATCAGTGAGGCTAAACCAATTTTACTAAAGATCATGCATCTCTCCTTGAGATATGAGTGGGCGTATATGTGCCCGGTTAAATTTGTCGAAAGATGCACTCTACCTAGGATCCTGAGGTCAGCTGCTTGAGGTGGGTTCAGTCCTTTGGAAGTTCTTATGGGTTTCACTGACTGACCCCCTCTTCTGTTTGGAAGACCTGGTCCTATGATAGAGTGCGTCGAATTGTTTAGGTGGATGCCCCTCACCCGGAAATTTGAAGAATGGTTCTTCCTGGTGGTGGGGAAAGCCCCTCGCCCTCTTCCGTTAGGAATGCTGGGCATTGTCGGAGTCCCTACTGTCATACCGTATGATGTGCTAGGCCGCGTGGGGTTCTAAGGGGCAACCAGCCCCTAGCGGTCTTAGGCAGCGCCTAACGCCTCACGCGTAGTGATTGGTCGTCCCGCGAGGGCCGCCGGAGGCCTAAAGGGTTCTTAGGGCGTGCCCTAAGCCGTCGGAGACACGGGGAGCGCGAGGGGCTTGCCCTTCGCAATCTGTGGGCGTACTCGCCCTCATTAATCGCGGGGAGCTCGAGGGGCGCGAAGCCCCTCGAAATTTTTTTTGGACTTGGGGGGGGGCGTTTCCACCCTCCCCCGTGCCCGGGTTGTCTAGCCTGCCTGCCGTGCCGCCTTTTCTTCTGCCTCGACTGCGGCGAGTCGGCTCATTGCACCGTCAATCAGTGCTTTGCGCTCCTTGTGCTCCTGCTCCTCGCGCCACTCCTCTTTTGCCTTAGCGCCCGCAGCGAGGATCTCGTCCGGTGTTCTCGGGTCGAGACCTGCCATCTCCTTGTAAAGCTTTGCTCCTCGTGCTGCGTCTGCCGCTGCCTCGATGGGGTCTTCCGCCCGCTCTGCCTGCTCTGTGTCGAACATCGCCTTCATGCGGTCTGCCGCGTTGGCTACGACTCCAACGGCACCCTTGAGTTGACCGTTGTCACCCTCCACGGTGTACGTCTTCTTCTCCTGGCGCTCGATGCGGGCGTCGTGCTTCTCCTTCAGGACGATAGCCTCCGAGAGTGCGCTCTCGAAGTGCTGCAGCGTCGCCTTCTTGCGGTCTGGGTTCGCGAACCGTGCTTTCGCCTTGAGGTTCTTCTTCGCTGGGCAACCTGCCTGCAAGATGAGCGGGTTGATGGCTTTGAAGTTGTTCACGGTGGCGTCTACCCATGCGGCAACGATTTCGCACTCGTCGGCGTTCTCAGGCACCCAACCGAACTCGATGAGATATTCTCGGGTCTTCTCGCCCTTGGCGCGGTCGATGATAGCCTGCACGGTGTCTCGCTGCTCGGACCACATTGTCCACACATCCCAATTGAGTTGGGTCTCTTCTTTGGATGCACCGAACTGTGATGAGGTCTGTGCTGCTGTGAGGGCTTTGGCTGTTATCGCCTTGAGCGCTTCGAGGGTGGCCTGGCGTGGTTGACCGTCGCCGAGGTCGATGGGGTAAGGCTTAGCTTCTTCCTTGCGTACCGCGACCTCGACGTTCAACTCGGTCACGACACCCAACCAATCGAAGTCAATCTCCCCACCGAACTTGGCGGTTAGGTCAGACTTGCCGATGCCGTTGGCTCCCATCTCCATGCGCTTTGCTTGGATAGCCATCACGTTGTCGAGGTTTGAGTTCATGTCGATGTTGATAGGCTGTGTTCTCATGTCTAGTGTTGCCATGTGATTGGCTCCTATGTGCGTCACTATTGTGACTTGTTGTGCGCCCTAGTTGGGCTGTTGTTGGGTCGGTGTGTGTCCCGCGCCCTCTCTCATCTACTGAGTACAGTAGTATCGAGCGGATTGACGATCGTCCAAGAGAAAACGACAATAGTAAACGAATGAGTGTCAATCGCTTGGATTGTGTCGTGACTGTAAACGATGCGTATATGCTGACCGATGCTCTATGCATCCCGCGTCTAAGCGTCTTTTTAGTGAGTAGCTACCGTCGTTTTGTCACAGAGTCAGCAAAGCCAACTACGCAATAACAAGTAGTTACATGGATACGAAACTCGAGTAGCTATGGTTATGCAGTGATGTGTTAGATCTGAAGATGGAGCAGCCTGAGTTTGAGACCGGCGCTTGAGGTCTCATCCGGGGAGTTTGAGGGGTTTCCCCTCAATGAAGAATGTCCGGGTACTCCCGGTCATTGGAGAGCGTACTCGATCGACCGTCGAACTTGTTCGAGCCTTCGACGAGCCTGCCGAGTTCTTGGGGGGTCCCCCCTCTTTCAACTTTACCCCAGGGCAACCTAACACCCTCCATGAATTTTTAGCCAGTTTCAGTGTAGTGCAGTGCGTCACAGGTAGTACCCTTATAAAGCACCCCCCCTCGGATTGACCTAGAGAAAGCCCGCAGGATTGGGTACCTGTATTGTGCATCAACGGTAAGCTACCTCCGTTGCCCTTGTCGGAATCCAACTGGGTAGGCTCTAAATGTCTAGGTTTTTCATCTAGGGCCGGAGGGCGACAAGGGTTGCGCGTCCGCCTAAAGGGTGACCGTAGTCACTGGCGTCTACTCCGTAGCTTGTGAGGGTAGTCCTATGTTAGCGACCCCTTGCCTTCATTGCAATCATTGGCGTACCATTTTCTTATGACAGAAGCAGCAGAGAGAAAGTCCCAGAAGAAGCGTAGTGCTGGAGCGTATTCAGTACAGGGCAAGAAGGTGAAGGTTGTCCAGTCGAAAGACAAGCACAAGTTGTGGGATGACCTGTTTTCAATCACAGAGAGTCAGATCTCTGGCTTAAAACAGAAGATAGACATGGGAGGGGAGCTCGACCACCGAGAGATGCAAAAGCTCGACTCCTGTTACGCTGGAATGAAGAAGCTCTTAGAAATAGAAGCACAGCTCAAATCTGACGCTATTAGTTCAATGACTAATGAGGATTTGATGAAGATAGCTAGAAAAGTGCTCAGGGAAAAACCAAAGAATGATTCGCAAGATAAAGCCACTGGACCATGATTTCATCTACCACTCATGGCTCCACTCCGTAAAATGCCCGACTAAAGCAGTGACGGGTATGACCCGCTGCCTCATTGACGACCTTGTGCGTCAAGATGCCATTCAAGTCTGGTGTCCTGACGACGACCCAGACCATATCATCGGATGGATGGCCCATGGGACCCTAGAAGAGACTCCGCTCCTCCATTTCATCTTTGTGAAGAAGAACTTCCGTAAAAACGGGGTAGCTCGTGACCTTCTGAGGAAGATATACCCAGATGTGGGCAGTGCTATCTTCTGTACCTTCTGGTCATGGCATATGCAGAAACTGGGAGCTAAGGAGAAGTGGAACGCTCGCTATGTGGGGAATCTACTTCCTACTGTGATCTGGAAGATACTTGATGGAGAAAATAGTGTCCTCCAGTAAGAAGAGTGAGGCCCTGCCCTCTGTGACTCTTACGAGCCGAGAAGTGCTCGAGGCGCTCGCTGTTCGTCTTGGCCAGAAGTCCACGGGGCCCAATGAGGCCCAAAGAAGACAAAGGAAGCGAAGTCATGTGCTCAACATTGAGAAAGCGCTCTTCAAGGAGCAAGTCGAGTTCGTCAAAGACCCTAGTCGCCGAAAAGCAGCTATCTGTAGTCGACGAAGCGGAAAGAGCTTTGCCGCAGGGCGTTACCTCGTCAAAGAGTGTCTCGATAACGAAAGCACCCTCTGCGTCTACATTGCCAGAACGAGGGAAGCAGCTAAGCGTATCCTTTGGACCTCACTGAAAGAGTTGAACCAGAAGTATCGCCTGGGGATTAAGTTCAACAATGCTGACCTCATAGCCACTTTTACGAATAACTCTCAGATCATATTCACTGGGGCCAATGATGCCTCGGATGTGGATAAGCTACGTGGTGCAGCCTTCTCCCTGGCCGTCCTCGATGAGGCTGCCTTCTTCAATATTGATTTGCAGGAGCTCGTGAACGAAGTATTGACCCCAGCCCTTCTGGATAAGGACGGCTCATTGGTCATGATCTCCACGCCTAACAGTGCCTGTACCGGGTTCTTTTTCGATATCACCGAGAAGGAGAAGTATAGTTTCTCAGTTCACCGGTGGACAGTGAAAGATAACCCGTACATGCGACATGCAGTCCGCGCTATCGAGGAAGATATTAAGAATGGGATCCTCCGACCAGGAGATCCATCCTTCAAACGAGAATACCTTGGCCTCTGGGTCCGCGACGACCAAGACATCGTCTATTCCTACGGTGAGCACAACCTGCTTCATGAAACCCCCGACAGTAATGAGTGGGAATACGTCATGGGTATCGACCTTGGGTATCACGATGCTACCGCCTTTGTGGTTGTCGGATGGTGCCCTGAATCACCCTACCTTTACATCGTAGATGAATACAAAGAGACCAAGATGCTCATCTCGGAGGTTGAAGAGAAGATTAAACGCTTCATGAATGACTACAACTTCACCTCAATCGTTATGGATACTGGTGGCGGTAGCTCCAAAATGCTTCTCGAATCCTTCAAACAGCGCTCTGGCCTTCCCCTCAAAGCTGCCAAAAAGACTGGAGACAAGGTCGGCATGATTAAACTCATGAACTCTGACCTGGCTTCGGCCCTTATCCGGGTAAAACCGGGCATGGAGCTGCTCAAAGAGTGGGATAAACTCCAATACAACAAGTCAAAGACCGCCGAAGACCGCAGATATGACAACCACCTCTCGGATGCTGCCCTCTATGCGTGGATGGAGAGCAAGCATTTCTTCTTTGAGGAGGCTAAAAAGCCCCCTGAATACGGGAGTGATGCATACTTCAAGCAGCTTGAGGACAAGATCGAGCAGAGATTGCTTGAGGAACAGGATACAAATCAGTACGATAAAGAACTATGGGGCGAAGGGTATCAGGATACTGAGCTCTGGGCCAACTAGGAGGAAGCATAATGAGTGAAGCGCGCAGGAATGAATCTGCACCTAGCACTAAGAAGCTGAAGAGTATTCTGAAGCTGCTCAATGAGTATGGAGTATCTCACTACAAGGACTCAGAGGTTGAGATCGAACTAGTGGGCCTACCTCCGCAGATGGCTCAAACCATCTCCGAGGATTTCTCATTTGATCGGTACGACGAAGAAGCACCGAAGCCAGAGAAAGAGTCAAAAAGGAAACTTGAGTATGAGCCCGTGGATGACTTGGGTAATACGGATACTGATTACCTCTACTGGAGTGCTAACGAATGAGTTACGGCGTATTTGATGATACCTTCTGGTGGCTTGCTGATGAGGATAACATTCATCGGCAAATCAGTAAGTTTGTAACAGTGCTCAGAGATGAGCAGGATTCATACTACGCTGATAACGCGGTATTCGGTGGTCTCTATAATGGGGCACCTCCGCACGCTCGGTTCCTCCAGGGGTCCACCAATTACGCCTTGATGCGTCAGCCAAGACTAACATTCAATATTGTTCACTCCATCTGTCAGGCGGCTACGGCCAAGATTGCAAAACACCGTCCTGCGGTTAGTTTCCTGACAGATGGGGGCTCATTCTCCCAGAAGAGAAAGGCCCAGCTCTTCAACAAGTTCATCCAGGGTCAGTTCTATGACATGCGGATCTACCAGGTAGCTCAGCGAGCTTTCCTCGATTCCTGCATCTACGGGACTGGGGCTGTCAAAATCTTCGAGCAGTATGGGAAGATTAAGGCCGAGAGAACTCCCCCGCATGAGCTAACGCTTGACCCGCTCGAGGTGGAGAATGGAAACAGCCCGCGCCAGTTGTTCCAGACAAAGCGACTATCTAGACACGTTCTAGCTGAGATGTTTCCCGAGCACCGTAATTCGATTGTTGAAGCTGCCGCCATTGAAGAGAACGAGTACAGTGAAGAGGATGCGCGCAAGAGTGACATGATCCAGTGTCACGAAGCATGGCACCTGCCGTCCGGCCCAGACGCCACCGATGGCCGACATATTATCTGTATCGACTCAATCACCCTGCTCGATGAGCCCTGGGAAAAAGGATACTTCCCGTTTGCCTTCATGCGATGGACTGAGAACCCAATGTCCTTCTGGGGCAATGGCCTGAGCAAAGAGGTGAAGGGAATCCAGGTTGAGATCAACAAGCTCCTGGCGAGAATCCAAGAGCAGATGCACCTGGCTACTCCCAAAGTCTTCATCGAGGATTCCTCTAAGATTGTCCAAGCCCACATGAATAACCGAGTGTGGGGAGTGATGAAGTATCGAGGAACGCCACCACAGTTCTTTGTCCCTAGAGCTGTATCAGGTGAGATGTTCTCCCACCTAGACCGACTGGTTGAGCGGGCCTACGAGATGACGGGCATCTCCCAGCTTGCAGCGCAGAGCAAAAAGCCAGTTGGCCTAGAGTCAGGTCGAGCCCTCAGAGAGTTCTCGGACATCGAGTCTGAGAGATTCATGGTCGTGGGTCAGGCTTATGAGCAGCTCTTCCTTGATATCTCCGAACAAATCATCGAGCTGGTGAGGGATGTTTCCAGCGGAGATGGCAGCTTCACCTCTAAGAGTTTCGACCGGAAGACAGGCCTAGAGATTGTGAAGTGGTCGGAGATTAATCTAGACCACGACGAGTATGTTATTCAGGTTAAGCCTGTCGGCTCATTGCCTCAGACGCCGGCGGCCAAGCTGGCCTCGGTAAATGAGATGATGCTCAACGGGATGTTCTCCAAGGAAGAGGCGCACCAGTTGCTCGACTTCCCAGACATCGAACGAGCCAATAGAATCAAGAATGCTCACATAGATGTAATCGATATGGCTGTTGAAAAGATGGTAGAAGAGGGTGAGTACATCGGACCCGAGCCCTACATGAACCTAGAGCTCGGCATCAAACGAGTTCAGGCAGCCTATAACCTTGCGATTCTCGAAGACGTTCCAGAAGAACGCCGAGAGTTATTGCGTCGTTGGATTTCCCAAGCTGATAGCTTGCTTGGAGCAACGAAGCCCCCGCCGCCAATGGGGGCGCCGCCTATGCCGGGCGCGCAACCTGGTATGGGTATGCCGCCAGGACTTCCTCCCGGACCTCCTCCGGGCCTACCTCCTGGTCTCGCAATGCCTCCAGCTCCGGGCGGTGGTCTGCCGCTTCCCCCGGCCGGTCCTCCTGGGGCTGGAGGTCTCCCCCCTGGCTTACCGCCGGGCATGGGAAATCTACCTATTTAGGAGCAGCTAAATGACTGAAGAATCAGCACCAGAAGCACCAGCAACACCAAGTGAGGAACAGCCCTCCGAGCCAGAGTCGTTCAATATTTTCTCGGAAGAAGCTTCGCCGATTCAGGCTGGAGCGCCAAAAGAGCCGGGCCCGCCACCAAAGAGCAAGGAGTTCTTAGCGAACCTCCGGCGGGATAAAGAGCTGCGGTCTAAAGAGATCCAAATGAAGCAGCGTGAGCAGCACCTTTCCCAGAAGGAGCAGCAGCTCGGCCAGCTCCGTGAAGCTCGTCAAAAACTAGAAGAGAACCCAGAAGAGTTCCTTCGCTCCCAGGGAATCGACCCTGCGGAATATTACCAGAAGTGGACCCAGCGGCAGATTTACGGCGACCAAGTCCCCGTCGAGCAGCAAGTGGGCAAGACCCAGAAAGAGCTCGATGAACTCAAAGCTGAGCTTGGCAGGAGAGATGCCGCAGCGCGTCAGCATGCGGAAGATAGCCGCTCAAAGGCGGCTTTTGGCACCCTGATCACAGAGGTTGAGGACTTTGCAACGGGTAGCGAGCAGTACCAGTTGGTCAAAGATGCGTGCTCAGCTCAGGACGTTGTGCAAGGAATGGTTGCATATTATCGAAAAACTGGTGAGAATATCACTATAGAAGAAGCATTCAGTAAGATTGAAGACGGCCTCCGTAAGCGTGAAGAGGAGTTCTATTCTTCAGAGTCAGCGGCTCAGAAGTTTAGACAGTATAACCCTGGAGCAGGTGCAGGAAATCGAGGACGAAGCGCAACAATGTCCTCAGCGTGGCAGCAGCAGCCCACGCGAAAAGATGCAGAAAATCTCTCGTATGAAGAAATTCGGGAGATGTATAAGGGAAAACTCTTTACGTAATTTAGGAGGAAGCGATGGCTTCTTTTAACTTAACGAACTTCGACGCGGCCATGAAGCACATGTACCCGTATAAGAAGGTCGAAAATATGGTCTACCAGAACAACCCATTGCTTGCGATGATCCCTAAGGAAACTAGCTTTCCTGGGCGAAACGCAACCTATGCGGTTGAGTATGGTCTCACTAACGGCCGCAGTGCGACATTCCAAACTGCGCAAAACAACCGCAACGGCACTAAGCTCAGTGACTTCGTAGTCACTCGAGTTAAGGACTATGCGGTAGTCAGCGTTGATAACGAGACGCTTCTTGCTGCTGATGGTAGCGAGGGCTCTCTGCTTGACGTTGCTAAGTCTAAAACTGACTCAGCTCTTCATGCGCTTGCGCGTGCGATGGGTCGAGATATTTACCGAGGCGGCACTGGCTCAATCGGTGTTCTTGATGAAGATACCTCTGCAACGGGAACAACCGTTACCCTTCAGACGGCATCTGACATTGTGAACTTTGAAGTTGGAATGCGTATTGTTGCCAGTTTGTCAGGTGCCGCCGACGGTACTGCTTTGGCCAATAACGGCGCTGCTGTTGAGGTTCTTACGGTTAATCGTTCTGCCGGAACGTTTACTATTGCAACAGCAATGCAGACAGTGTGGGGAACAATCACTGATGACTTGGTCCTCTACTGTGAGGGTGATGCTCAGGATGGCTCCACCGCACAGAAGATGTCTGGTCTTTCTGCATGGATCCCTGCTGCCACTCCTGGCGCGGCAGCGTTTTTCGGCGTTGACCGTTCAGTTGATGCAACCCGCCTCGGCGGTCAGCGTCTGGCGGGAGCGTTCAGTACTATGCGCGAATCTCTGATTGATGGTGCTGTTCAGGTTGCCCGTGAGGGTGGTCGTCCTGATGCGGTGTTCATGAACCCACTTGACTGGGCTTCGTTGGCCAAAGACCTTGAGGGTACGGTGACTGCCACTTCTGGGGCCTCTCCGCACCGTCGTCGTTATGATTCAAATGATTCTGCTGCAACTTTTGGCTTCTCTTCATTGTCGCTTGCTGCGCCAACGGGAATGCTGGATCTTTATGCAGATCATAACTGTCCACAAGGGCGGTGTTACATGCTCCAGCTGGATACGTGGAAGCTCAAGACCCTTGGGGCAGCTCCTCGTCTCCTCGACTTCGATGGCTTGAAGGGAATCCGACAAGCTAACGAAGATGGCGTAGAGTACCGCTGGGGCTACTACGGTAACCTGCTTTGCACTGCACCTGGCTTCAACGCCACAATTGCATTGGCATAAGGAGTAAGTCATGGGTTTTCCAAATTCTATGCAAAACACCGGCAATGTCTCAATTGTCGCTGGGCGCTTTGATGGGGCCACCACACCAACAACCAATGCTGGTAACGGGTTTACTGTCTCCTACAGTGGTGGAGACTTCACTGTTACTCTTGATCGTCAGTACGACGGAGTAATCAGTATCGTTGCCACTGTTCTTAATGATGGATTTGCCACCGGCGAATCTGGCTTTGCGGTTATTAAATCGCATTCAGTTGTTGCAGATACCAATGGTGGCAACTTTGTCATCAACATCTGTGATGATGCTGGCAATGTTCAGGGGCCAAGTTTTGCCTCTGGTATTGAATGTCACTTCATTGCTCTTCTCAAAGAAGATACTTGATAATTTCTGGAGAGGGGGGCTAGGCCCCCCAATCCTTTAGGGGCAGTCATGAAGAGTTCTGAAATCGCAGTAATGCTTGGCTCCCCCAAGGGCTCGAGCGGTGACGAAGAGACTGAAGAGTCTGGTGATGCAGGACATGAGGCATTTAAGAGTGCAGCAAGTTCTGTGATGCGGGCCCTTGAGGCTGGTGACTCGGATGCCTTTGCCGAAAACCTCAAAGATGCAATCGAGATTTGCACGGGGCTTGGCGAAGAAGGCGAGTACTGATGTCGACGCTATCAGAGCTAAGGACACGGGCTAGGCAGCGCGTGGATGCGGTGGATAATAACTTCTTCGCCGATTCTGAGATTAACGATTATATAAACGTTGGTCTTGGCGAGCTCCACGATTTGCTGGTTCTCAAGTACGAGGATCAGTACGTTAACCAAATGTCCTTTTCTCTGGTGGCCGACCAGGACACCTATCGGTTTGCGGATATTGGGCTGAGCAACTTCTATAAGCTGCTTGGTGTTGATGCCGTTCACGGGAATGATGTCGTACGTGTTAGACGATTCTCATTTCAAGACAGAAACAGGTACCAAGCAGATACAGCAATTCATAACAGTAATGGCTATGCCGATTACGAGTATAGCCTAAGAGCATCCTCTATCGTTTTCACTCCGAAGCCTACGTCAACAGACACCATTAAGGTCTGGTATGTTCCGAAGTTCGCAGAGCTGGATAGTGACACTTCAACCGTGGATGATATGGTTATGCTCAACTGGGAAGAATACGCGATTCTGGTAGCTGCTATCAAGATGAGACAGAAGGAGGAGACAAGCATTACTCCCCTTCAGCAGGACCTTGATAGAATAACTCTTCGAATAGAGGATGCGTCTCGGGACAGAGATGCCTCTGAGCCTACAGGGATCACTGATGAGAGTGCTGGCGTTATGCCATACTACCGCTGGATGTTCTGATGGCTCTGAGACGGTACGAGAGAATCCCTACTCAAGATGAGACTCTTAGTAGGATTCAGGAAAGGGTTGAAGATGCCTTTTTGCCCGTATCCGACTCTAAAATCCTCGATGGCCATTTGATAGAGGGCCAGGCTCTAGCCTCTGGGACAACCTCAGAGATCGCCCATAGCCTTGGCCGAAAACTCATTGGATACATTGTCGTAAAGCGAAACGCTGCTCAGCACGTTTACGACACTCAGGAGACAAACGATACTCCTGACAAGACGCTGTATCTAACTGCTGGCGGTACGGTTACCGTAGATCTGTGGGTGTTCTGATGTCTCTAAACAAGCAGGTCATAACAATCCCATTCGCAAAGGGAATGAACGAAAAGACAGCAAGTCACCATCTTGAGCCTGGAGATCTTTCAGTCCTCAAGAACGGAGTCTTTAATAAGCAGGGCGAAATTGAGAAAAGAACCGGATATCGAAAGACCACTTTTGCGGTAACAGATCAAGGGAAGCTAGAGGGAGCTTTTCCATTCAGAGAGTCAGTGTATCTTGCCTACTCGGAGTCTAGCCTTTACCGGCTAGGAAACGCTCTCTCGAGTACTAAGTTCGGAGCCCAGAAGCAGGTTGGATACTACTCGTCATTCTCCACCGAGGTATTTCCGGCATCAGCAGGGAGCTCGCTCCACCACGAAGAAGCCCCGAGCATTGCAACGTATGGTGACTATATCTGCATTGCTTATCTCAAGGTAGATTACGACTACACTAACATGGCAAAGAACTATAGCCATGTCGTAACCCTCGTTGAGAAGGAGGGGATGACTGTTGTTTCAACCACTGAGGCAAGAACGGGAAGCGCCGCTCAGTACATCTACCCTGGGAAAATCAAGGTCGTCAATATTGCCACTCACACAGGTGCCCACGGGGGATTTGCCGTTTATTATGAATACAAGAATAGCAGTGCTTACGAACTAAGAAGAAGTCATCTTGCAATCGGTGAATCTTCTGTAACTATGCCAACGCTTGCCGGCAGCGGCGTTGTGATCGCTGGTTCAACGAACGACTACAATCAGACAACTGCTCAACAGTGGTTCGACGTTGTAGAGAGCGGTACTCAGCCCGTTGTTGCTTACTACAGAAATGACTCCGGAACCCACTCTGTTCGTTATGTTATAGATGGCGATCCCGATGGGGGTTTCTCTGGCGCATACGCCACTGACTTCTCTGACGGATTAGGCGGGACTGCCCCTGCAACCAGGTTGGCGATTGGCTCATCTAGCATTGGAGCTGCAAAGTACTACGTAGCCTGGAGAACTGGCACTACCGTAAAGATCAGAATAGTTAACCTCGATCCGTCAGGCGCATCCTCTGTCTTGAGCTTTACTAACTCCCTGTCTTACTTTCAGCCTCATGGCTTTGTTGACCATGTCCCAATTTACGACTCGTCAATAAGCTCTGTTGCAATCATGTTTGAGCAAGGCGCTAATGCGAACACCACTACTCAGGCAATTTACAGAATCACGGACCCATCGGGAACCCCTGCCATATCGTCGCTCTTGAGCCTTGGGCGGGGGCGTGCATCTGTTCAAGGGTTTCAATTTCAAAATGGCGCAGACGACGTGAAGACAACTGTGTTTGGTGGCAGCAATGCCTACGACACAGACACTGAGTTATCCACTGTTAGCTATCACCTGGACACCAATAACGGCAGTGGGAGCCTTGTTGGTAGATCTATTGTCCAGGCATACAGGCCAGAGTATTCTCCTTTTGGGCCATGCCGATTTGTTGACAATGGGACAGCTAGCACCACTGAGTTTTTTACGGCTGTCCCAAAAACGACAAACATTAACACCTTTCCGACATCAACGAGTGCTGTTGAGGCTGTTCCAAACTCCTCTATTCAGATCATAAAAATCACCACAGATATGCCAAGCTATGGGATAAGATATTCCGCCGTGGGCGATAATATCTTCTTCACGTTCGGGAATGCGGTTTATCAGGATGACGGTGGAAACATTGTCAGCATAGCTGGCCTACCTAAGCCGAAGATTACCTCTGTTGCCACAAGCGGCACTGCTGGAAACATGACCACCAGCAAGACCTACAAGTACAAGATTGTTTTCGAAAGAGAAGACATCAACGGGAACCTGTATAGGTCAGAGCCATCGGACTCGGCATCTGTTGCGATGAGCTCAAATACGTCGACCGTCATTACCTTTGAGCAGGTCGGCATGATGGTAAAGCATGATGACTACTATGTGGCCATCTATAGGACCCAGGCAGATGGGAGCCTGTACAACAGGGTTGCAACCATCACAGGACAATCGAGCTATGCGGGAAGCACTAGCACCTATGCGGACACATTTGCAGACACTGTCGTTGCAGCAGGAGCTGCAATCTATACAGACACCAATGAGTTGGCGGATGTAATTGTTCCAGCTTGCTTCTACGTGAAGGAGCACCGAAACCGTATCTTCGGGATAACGGAAGACAATCGCATAATCTTCTCGAAGGAGTATGCCAGTGGCTTCGGTGTATCTTTCTCTGATTCATTCTATATTCCGCTCGACGGTTCTCTGGATGACAGGCCGACTGCATTAGGTAGCGCCGGTGGAGACCTGTACATCTTCCGAGAGAAATCAATCTACGCAATCAGCGGTGATGGTCCATCTAAGACAGGGACTGGATCCTATTTTACGCCAAGGCTTGTCAGCAATACGATTGGGGCAGTTAAGGGCTCCCCAACCCTCCATACTGATTCTGGCCTATACTTTCAGAGCGTAAAGGGAATACACCGCATTGGTCAGAATGGCATCGAATATATCGGTGGAGCTGTTGAGGATACTGTTGGATCCGCAACCAGTGACACCTATGGAAGCAATGCGATTCTTGTAGACAACGTCGTTAAAGATATCATTGAAGACCAGAAGACCAGCACCATTCGGTTTCTATTTAATGATAAGGTGCTCGCCTTTGACACCGAGTTTGGGCAGTGGTCTCATTATGAATACAGTACGATTGGTGACAACACTTTTTCAGGCATGGCCTCCATAGAGAACTCCGTCTACCTCATGACTAGCGATAATGAGCTGTGGTTAGAAGACAAGACCAGGGGCTGGCTCGAGTCTCACACTAGCGATGATGCCGTGTATCTTCCTCTGGACATAACAACGGGATGGATTCACCTTAACCAGATTCAAGGATTTGCTAGGGCCTATAAGTTTGCCCTCCTGGGTAAGTGCAGCGAGGCTGATGAGTTCGTTATGAATGTTTGGGTGTACTACGACTATTACGACAATGCCCCGCTAGATGTTTACACTCTAAACATGGACCCGAGCTCTACTCATTTCTTCCAGTTCAGGGGTCACATGACAAGGCAAAAGTGCCAAGCTGTTAAGTTCAGGATCTTTGACTCAGTGCATGCTGACAGTAGTTTCTTGGATAATACGGGATTTTCCCTCAGCTCTCTGGCCATAGAGACCGCTGGTAAAAAAGGAATCTACCGAATGGCTGAGAGTAATGCTGATTTCAAACCGTCTCTTCCGAACACGTCGGCAACAAGTCAGGAGGGAGTCGCCTACAACCTTACAAGGTCTATTGGTGATTCTAGCTCCGGCGTAACTAGAGGCCTCTAAGGAGAACTATGATGCCAGGCTATTACGGCTACCCCGAAGTTGGAGACCCTGATGATGATCTCGACAAGGCTCCAAGCCTCCTTGAGGTCGCTGCCGCAGGTGGAGCCACTGGCGGGGCAAGCGATGCACCTACAACAATCGCTTCTCCAGGGAATGTCGGAGGGGCAGCAACGACGTCTTCGAACCCCGGCGGATATGGTGGTGGCGTAGACCCCGGCGGTGCTACGGATCCATCGGCGGGGGGAGGTAGCCCCCCTGCGGTCCCAACACCGCCAGCCCCTGAGCCGAGTGATGTTCCAACAGGCGCAGTTGCTGGAGATACCGAGATGTATCAGCAGCAACAGCCAGCAGAAACGAATTTGAGTGACGCATGGACATACGAGCAGACGTGGATAGATCCATTCATCAAGCAGAACCTGATGCAGAGAGATCCTGTTCAGCTCCAGTCGACAATGGCGGACATTGCAGCAGGCCAGATGAGCCCAGTTGTACAGCAGCAAAGGGAGCGTGCAATTCAACAAGCCCTCTCGACTGCCGCTGGTGCTCGCGGGATGCCGACAGCCGCAGCGCATCGTGCGATGACCCAGCAGATGGGAGAGGCAGACCGGTCAGCGATGGAGGCAGCTGCACAGCAACAACTCCAGGCAGGCCAAATGGTCGACCAGATGGCTCAGGCAGATGCTCAGATTAATGCGCAGCTCGAGCAACAACGGGATACGATGTTAGACTCTCTTGTTGGCAGGGGCGTGGATAGAAACGTTGCCTTGGCCCAGGTCAATGCAGAGATGGCGCGACTCAAGAAGCAGCTAGAGAAAGAATACTGGGCTGGAAAAATGGGCGCAGGGACGGAGGTTCTCAAGCAAGCTTACGAGCAGAAAGACTTCCTTGAGGGTGGCGTTGAATCTGTTGCCGAGATTGCGCCTATTCTCAACATGCTCTTTGGTGCCCCAACTCCAGGAGGATATGATCTGCCACAGACTCAGATACTTTCAGACTATACTGATGACCCTCAAGGCATCTTTACTCAGACAACAACCGGGGGAACTTCCGGTATGGATGAGATGGTCTGGAACCATGAAACCCAGTCATGGGAGATGCAGCCAGGTCAACCTGGCGTCCCTCAGAGCCTAGGGGTTCAGGACTTCGGAGGCAATCTGGTTGAAGTATGGAGAACCTGGAATCAAGACAAGATGATTTACGAATACAGCTTTCAGCCGGGGTCCGGGATGATTGGCTCCAGTGGTGGACAAAGTGGTGGTGGTGGCAATCTACCAGACGAAGAGCCTGATTACCCAGAAGGCGGAGCGCCCCTATAGGAGTGAATGATGGCATTTTGGGATGATGATGAAGAAGAAAAAAAGCCTATCCCAACTGGTATATGGGGGAGTCCTGACTTTGGTAAGGACCAGTATTTTGGGGACCGAAATAGACACTTTAGCGGTAGTCCCCTTGGAATGGGGAAAAGGGTGCTGTCGAGCATGGCCCCACAGGTTCGTTCGTCCGTTGTGCCAACTGTCAGGGTAGGAGAACCAACAAGCCGCTCTATGATGCATCCGTCCATGACCCCTGCGCCGCGAAGCATAGCGCCACCATCTCGCTCGCCTATGATGGGGGAGACAAGCCGCTCTATGAGACGTTTGCCCATGGGCGGACGGATGAATCAGTTCTTCGGGGAGCGAGCATATGGGGCTCGAGCAGCCGAGCAGAAAAAGACCCTCAAGGAGATGGAGGAGAATCGAAAGGCCAAGGCCGGCGAAGACGGAACGACTCCATCGGAATGGGGTGAAAACGCGGCACTTGCCGCCGATCTGGCTCTTGGGGTTACCATCGCTAAAACAAAAGAAGAAAGAGATGCGGCAATTCAGAGGGCTGCAATGGTTGGATCCATGAAGGCCCTTGAGCACGGTGTGACTGCAATTGCAGAATACTTTGACGAAGACACCGCAAAGGAAGCTGTAACGGCTGCTGCCACAGATGAAACCGCAAAGATTGTCAAGGGAGCTGCAAAGACAGGTGGAGATCCCAGCCTTCTGGGAGACTCTAATGCGATTGCCCAGGGGGCAATGAGCTCCATTGGCTTGGCCAAAGATATAGCGGGTGGGGACGATCCTATTGCTGCTACTATCGAAACAGGCGCTCAGACGGGTGGAGCTATGGTCGGAGCAACAGCCGGAACCGCAGTTCTTCCCGGTATAGGGACGGCTGTAGGAGCCATGATTGGATCCCAGGCTGGAAAGAAGGCAGGGGAAACTCTGACCGACATAGCCAAGCTCCGCAAACGAAGAATGCAGCCGGGGGTAAGTGCTCTCAAAGACCCAGCCCAATACGGTGGCGTTAGTAAATATCTCGCATAGGAGTAGAACATGCCTTCGCCATATGGACCATCGTACCCCCAGGTATCTACAGCCCCGATGTCGCCGGAGGTAAATGTCGGGGACGACGATCTTACGCTTTCTGAAAGACTAGGGCTGAAGACCCATCCAGAGACTTCGGCTGCACTTAGAGAAGAGCGGATGAGAGGCAAGAGTCCAGAAGAAAGACTCAAGATCCTGTCTAAGTATAGGATGGCTAGGGGTGCAGAAGATTACTCTAGGATGGTTGCCTTCATGGATCCTGCCATGCTCCAGAGCAGAGAACTCGATCATGTCACTGGTCAAGATATCATGGCGGGGCAATCACTTCCTGCGATGACCTACATGGAGACCGCTGAGGAAGCGGCCCAGCAGAGCTTGCCGGAGGCGGCTGTCCCATATGAGGTTGGTTCAATATCGGGTCTAGGGGAAAAGGGTAAAACGGGCGATAGATCGGAGACTGTTGATGAGGTTCCTGGTGTAGGCGGAAAAGCAGGGAGCGTTTTATCGTACCATGACCTCTATCAGAAGAAGATTGCGGAGATGCATTCCCGCTCAATGGGTCCTACTCCTTCTGACATTGAGAAGACCCATGAGTCTCTCTACGGAAAAGCTGGGACAATCTACAAAACCCAGATGAACCTGGACGATCTCCAAGCACAGCAGATCAAGCTAAAGGAGCAGGACCAGCAGATTAAGCTAGCGGCTGAGGCTGAGAAGTTTCACCTGATGGGGATAGACAGGGAAGAGATCCACGTCAGAGAGCAGATTTCTGGAGACTTCTCTGAGCTTGCTGGTGGTCAATACGAGAAATTTAAGAAGACCTCAGATGACATTCAGAGATTCATCGATGCAAGCAGAACTAAGTGGGAGAACGAAGACCCCATCAGCGCATTTCGTATGTTCGATTGGTTCAGCAAGGAATACAACGAAGACACGAAGACATGGGAAGAAAGCTTTCAGTGGTCTGGATTTGCAACGAGTGTTGCATCCCTAGCCGCTGTGGCCGGTAATGTTTTTCTGAACATGGCAACTGCTGGACCAGACGGTGGAAAGGTTCCTCTATTTGCTATCAACCTGCTGACCACTGCGATGGATAACGATCTAAGTGCTCAGAAGGCTCAGATCAGCGCAGAGGGAAATCGGGCGAACATGTACGGCATCATGCTCGATGCCTACAAGGAAGAGTCTCTTGCACTAAATCACTATCGTCTAATGCAGCTGACAAATGCAGAGCTCTACTTCAAGCGATTGAGGGCAGATATTCAGACGTCTGATCCAGCCCAGGCCCGTGGTCTTGCAGCTCTCGAGAACATGGTCATGCAGGAGAAGAACAAGGTCCAGCAGGCAAGACAGAAGAACATGCAGGAGTTTGCCAAGGACTTCGCCGAGAGAGAGGTCAGCAGATTAGCGCAGGCGGGTTCAGCGGCTAGCCGCCTCACCGTCATGGACCTTCAGCACATAAACGCACTTGCCACTGCGTCAGCAGCAGCCGCAAAGAGAGCCGAGAACCCAGATGGCAACTGGGAGATGAACAACTTTGAGAAGGTCCTTGTTAACAAGAAGGGTAACTTTGCCAAGTCAGTCAACGAGGTTCAGCGACTAGCTCAAGCGTTTATCCAGCGTTACGGAATGCAAGGTGCTGCCGCGCAGTGGTGGGGAACTGAAGCCCAGGATATGCTGGGTATCTTTGGACAAGATCACCAAAAACAAAAAGCCTTTACGGAACTTTCGAATAAAATCACTGCGATGGCTCAGGAGATTGCCCGGTCCAAGGATACCGGTAACCTCTCAAAGCAAGAGCAGGAATGGTGGTTCAAGCTGGGTCCCAATATGACTGGCCAGCCAATGGGAATTGTCTTCACAAAGCTCGCAACCCTGGCTCACTCGTCGAGGCTTCAGGCCATTGATGCATGGAGCATTGCGAACAATGCTACCAGGCAGCAGTATGGCAATTTGTACTCGGCTGCGTTCGGTATTGAATCCCCGGTATATATGGATGCGATTGTTTCAAAGAATCGTGAATCTCTTCGTGGCGGCACACTCCCATTCACGAACTTAGATCTTACCGGCTATCCCGAGGATATGAAGATCGACATGGAGACGGCCCTTGGTGGCGTCCTTGCCACATTGGTATCTAAGGATGATATCGGCAAGTCGGGCAGCGGGCTCTCTTATCGGACAGTGGCCCCGGAAGGATTCCCTATTGATCGAAAAATTAGTGGGGAAATCTCAAAGGAGCTTCAGCCAGAAGCAAGGCCAAAGGAGGGTATCGAGGGTGCCCCAGAGGGCGGCTATGTTTACCTTCCGACGACCGATAAGGACAAAGAAGGCAACATCGTCAAGGCTAGATTTACGAGGGAGACCGGGGAAGCGGTTTCGAAGATGTCTACCTATATAAGCCGGATGACAAATGGCCTCGTCAACGTCCTGCCGAGCGGAAAGCGTGCTGGCGTTAGGACGCTTGAGGAGCATAGGCACCTTGAGAAGATGCATGAGAACTGGGAGGCTGAACAGAAAGGGGGGAAGAGGCCTCACAAGGATGTAGGGGCTAGTAAGTGGGCCCCAGAAAAGCATGGAGGACATGCGCAAAAGGGCAGGCGCACAGCGGGCAAGCACGAGGCTATCGACTTTACGGTCCATGACAGCAAAGACAGTAATGAGTACCGAGCCCTAATTAAGCTAGGGCCTTATTTCGGAATCTTTCCAACACTAACGAAAGATGGGGAGCACCCCCACCTGCATCACTTTGAGTCTCGGCCAGAAGATGCCCTCACTGGAACTCCTCCCAAGATGGATGGGTACGGTGGCGTTACGGCCCTTACGTTTGGCCAAAGACCAGGAACAGCAGAGAGAACAGTGGATATCCCTAGCGCCCCAGTAGTGGGGGAATTTGATGCTCCCAAGTACGATGCTTTTGTAGGCGCCGGCGGGACTAAACCACTTGCACCCTACCAGAGAGATCCCGAAGCAATTAAGCAGTTGCTCCAGCACCAGCAAGCCTTCGCAAGGGGCCGCGGTCTTGCGCCTAAACGAGCTACGCCTGCCTGGCCTACGCCGCCTCCCCTGCCTCCTGAGGTCTATAATCGACCTGCGCCTGCGCCTGCATGGCCTACGCCACCCCCTCCTCCTGATCGCGTGCCCCCTATTTACGAGAGGCAGGCTGATCCCACGCAGAGAGATAGGGGCCTCAAGGGTCTTCGAAACCAGTGGCCACGCACACCTGGACCCTGGGGGAAGTAGTCCATGCAGCTACTCTACAATCCATCATCCAAGCAGAACGAAGAGGTTCAGGATACCAAGATCGATGATATGGTCCGTGCAGGCCATTCATTCGTGGGTGGCCCAGAGACCGTAGTTCATGTTCGCACGGTGTCGGGTCGAATTGCTGGAGTACACCCAGCCAGGGCCTCAGCGGTAATCCAGGAGGGTGGGTCCTACGTTCCCGGTGGTGAAGTCGAGAGGATGAGAGAGAACAAGGAGTTCTCTGAAAGCACTCTTGGCGCATTGGCCGCTGCTCCTCTTGGCTTTGATGACTGGATGTTTGCGGGTGCCGGTGGCAGCGCGATGGAGGCAATGGGCCTTGTCCCTGAAGGACGACGAGAAGAGATTCAGTCTGCGAACCCGTTCATCTGGCACGCTTCCGGTCTTACCCCCACGGCCATGGCTATACTCATGTCCGGTGGAACCTATGGGGCAGCTCGTGCTGCGGGTGGAGCGGCATTAGCTTCTGCGAAAACTGCAGTAAGGCAGGCGGGTAAAAACGCAGCAACCGGGTCAGTCATTGAAGCCGGAAAGAACCTGGCAAAAGCTGGATACTATGGAGCGAAGGCTACAACAGTAAGCCCATTCAATATGGCTACTGCTTCAGACCTCGCAGGCAACTGGGCTGCTCGTGGAGCGGATAGGGCCATCAGCCACCTTGCAGGAAGAGCGACTGCCCAAAGCCTGAAGAACCATTCACTGGCCAGATACATCGGGGAAACTGGGTCAAAAGTAGCCTCTGGCATTACGCGAGGACTGGTCGAGGGTGGTGTCTGGGGCGCGGGTGAAGGCCTCAGCGAGTCGATGCTTGGGCCCTCCGATCAAGTGGCTGAAACAGTTCTCGAGCACATGAAAACAAATGCCCTCATTGGCATGGCTTTCGGTGGTGCCATCGGGAGTATCATTCCGGCGCTTAGTGGAGCCAAGAGAGCCATGTTTGGTGGGGCCCGCGTTGGCTCCGACATGATGGGCTGGGCGACAGACAGGAGCGTGGATAAGCTCAGGCCTTATCTCCTGCATCTGGCCAGACAGACAGGGGAGTTCACGGAGGACCAGATAACCGCTTATGAGAAGCTGCTTCAGCCTGGCCATCAGGGTGACTCCGCAAGAAGGGAGATGATTCATCTCATCAAGGACCTGGACAAGCACTCCACTCATACAGCTCGACAGATAGAAGCCCTCCTCTTGATTGAAGACCTGCGTCAGATGTCTGACGTAAAGGGCCATAGCCTCGGTAAGATTCTCGACAATATCCAGCAAACGGATAGGCGGAAAGTGGGAGACCCAACCTTCATCACGACAGATGAGGCTGGTGAATTTATAGAGACCTACTCGAAGCAGGGGGTAAGGCCCAGGCGAGAGCGATTCGATCCCAAGAAGCCAATGGGGCAACAGAGAGGGCTCTGGACGCGGGGGGATGTTGGCGTTGATGAGGGTGCTGTTCCTCCCGAGCACCTTGATACGGGTGTCGGGGTAGATATTGAGGACCCCATAGCCAAGACGTACAGCCTTCCTGGCGTCAACACTCTGCTCGATGAAGCTCAATCCGTATTCAATACAGTCAAGACATCGCTACTCGAGATAGCCGAAAAGAACCCACGACTAAACGCAAACTACGAGATAACCAAGCTGGTCAAAGAAGTCATGGATATGGAGGCAAACTTCTATAAGTCCATGTTCTCCTCTGAGACAAAGAACCAGTTTATCCGAAACCTTCGCAGGAATAACTCCCTACCGCAGAAGGATGCTCCACGTCTCACAAAGGCAGAGCGCAATAAGACTAGGCTCTGGATGCGCTACTGGAGAGCTCTAGCTAACCCTGAATCAAATGAAGGGAAGCACGTAAGAAAGCAGTTCGAGGATGCAGCTAATCGGCAGGGCATGCTTGATATCCCCTATGAGGTTGCAGCCCCGCATCTGCTCAGGACGGGAAAGGTAGATCTTGGAATATCCGATTACCTGCTAAAGAGCTTCGATGAATACTACGACGAGTTTGCGAATCAGGGCACGTACTGGGATGACGTCACAGGCACGTCTTTTCAGCCGTACCAGGGGCCAGACATGCTCACCAGTGAGGAGGTCTCCGCCCTGAAGGGCCAGGCCAAGGAACTGCGTAACCTGCTGAACGATAAGTTCGGGATAAAAGGGGTTGTCCGACAGATTGATCCGGGCGGTCGTGGCGGGAGGTTATCGGGAGCGCGTTACGACGTTATCATTCCCCCAGAGCAAGACCTGACAAGGATGGACGACGTCCTGGATGCGATCCCCGGCGCGCAGAGCTGGACAGCCAAGGAGGGCGGGGTTTTTATCGACATCGACCTTCCCGGCGCGCCACCCAGAAAAGGCCCTTCGCCCGAGATAGATGCTGATACTTTTGCAGCCGACAGAATCTCTGCCCGACATCATCGGAAAAAGCTCGGTGAGTTCTTCCTTGATGCCGATAGGGGGGAGATAAGTCCTGACGACATAGAGGAGGCTTACGAAATCCTTCTCGATCTACAGGAGATTGTCAGCAATCACCCGCGTGCGAACTACGCGAAGAAGCTCGGCAATGATCTTGATACGATTATTGAGCAGATGAAGAGAGCCAAAGAGGCTCCTTCCCTGAGCAAGCAGTACCACCAGGCTGTCGACTACGTTACGACGAAGGGCAATAAGGTAACCATCAAGGGGCTGGGTGAAGCTCTCGGGTTAAAGCCAGGCGAAGCCAAAGCAACAATGCTCCACCTCGTAGAGGGTGGCCTCGTCATTAGGAAGGGCAATCGCTACAAGCTCTCCGGTGGTGTCGAGCAAAGGGTAGAGGGCCCGGTTGAGCCAGTTAGGCGATTCAACTTTGATGAGCTCGAGGATAATCTGCGCGCTGCGGCAGATGATGAAGACCCACGTCCAATTATAGATATGGCCAAGGCATTGGGCGTGAAGCTCGATCTTCCAAAGGCCGAGGGCAAACTCAAGCCATTGGACCCCGAGCACATGAGCGAGCTTAGGGATAAGCGTGTTGCAGGGGCAGAGGGTTATCAGCAGGTCAAGTTTTACGAGGATACATGGGGAGAGCTAACGGCCGCTGTAGATCGCGCAGTTGCCCAGGGGGAAATCCAGTACGGCAAGTTGGGTGACCTGAATAATGAGGCTGGCCTTAGAAACATATACGACCACTACGTACAGCCGCTTACTGAGCATGGGCAGTGGACATCGATGCAAGCGGGGAGGCCTAAGCAAATCGGCCCAGGCCACTTGGACTCTGTCATTGAACTTGAGGAGGGATATCGCCAGAGTGTGTCTGATCTCGTGATGAGCACCGTTCACAAAACGGCTGGATGGGAATCAAAGTCTGCCAAGCTGACTGCAGACCTTTATCACTACCTTGAACAGCTATCGACATTGCTTCACGACAGGTCCAAGTACGGCATCCTTCAGGCGGGCCCAGCCCAGACTGTCATTCAAGAGACAATCATCACTGAGATACGAAAAAAGCTGAAGGACAGAAAGCTCTGGCTCGGACAAGCTGCAGCCAAGGATAGGTTCGACAAGGTAGCTGGTGAGTTCCAGAAATATCGAGATCAAGTCGTCTCAGACTTCACCGTAAAGGTTGGAGACCAGCTAGTGGCTTCAGAGGATAAGGTCCTCAGCTACATAGCCAGCCTAAACAAGCACAATATCCGACCCAGCAGCAGTAGACTGAAGGGGTATATGGATACTGGCCTAGAGCTGCTCAACTACATCCACGATAACTTTGAGCCCGTGAACCTGTCTCAGATAGCCAGGGAAGACCCTGAAGTCATTGGTCGATTCATGGATAAGTGGAGAAGGTTGGGCCTCGGCGAGGTTGAGATACCTGAAGAGATGAAGGCCAGGCTAGCTGCCGCAAGGAAAGAGGGCAACAAGGAGAAGATCGAGTCTATCGAAAAGGAAGAGTGGAGCTACCGCCTCAATGCCCTGATCAAGAGCTTCGAAGGGAAGCAGTTAGACCTTGCAGAGAACTTGGCCAGAATTGAAGAAGACTATCCACTTGCCAAGCTATTCATGAATGCCAATGCAAGCTCAGCCAATCTGTCACAGATGACATCGGAACTTGGCCGAGGAGGGATAGCCGGGTTCATGGCCTACGCTGTGACTGGTAGCCCAATAGCATCCGCTGCGGCTGGAGCTGGGGTAGGTGTCGCCACCATGGGGCAGAACCCCGTGAGGATGGCGAACTTCCTGCACCTCCTATCGTCGTTCAAGAAGGCAACTGACGACTACCTTGAGGAAGGCGTAGATGCCTGGAGGAAGGATTCTCTCCCGAAGATATCCGAAGCTAGGGGCTGGGAGAAGAAAGCCCGTCAGATGCTTCTCATGAGCCCACGCGCAGTTACTGGGGACATTAAGGAAACCCAGAAGGAAATGCGGAGGAAGTCAGGAGCGGAGCGTTCGAAGAAGTATTGGACAGACCGAGCGACTAAGGCCTTTGCGTCTGAGATGTCTCGCGAGCAATACGTTGAGGCTCGAGAGTCACTGACTAAGCTCATGATGAGCCCATCCTTGATGAGTCATTTCCTCGACAAATCCACTGAAGCCTTTGAAGATACCCCAGATCTAAGAGAGGCCATGAGGAAAGCCATCAGGGGGAAGCTGCAGTCTGCACACTCCACGATGCCCAAGGGAACCAGGGTGGGGTTCGGCGCGCCCATGATTGAGCCAACAACCTCAGAGCTCCGGGAGTGGGGAGCAACGCTTCAGATCTTGAACAGCCCACTCGACGCCATATTCAGCAGCATGATGTCAGGGACCCTTACCCCTAAGATGGTCAAAACACTCAAGAAGAACTGGCCACAGCTACATACTCAGTTAATCGAAAAGGCCATGATCTCGATGAATAATCCTGAATATGGACCCATGTCCCAGCAGCAGAGGATGATGCTCAATATTCTAATGGAAGGTCAGTTCCTGAATCCAAGCGTAGCTGAGAGATTGCTCCAAAACTATCGAGAAGAAGAGGGCAAGAAGAAGGGTGGGGCCCCACAATCAGCAGCTCCAAGAATGATGAAGAATGAGACAGAGCAAATGATCACGGCAATGGAGTCCCCAGTGGAGCAGATACTTGCCTAACTGAGCAATGCACCGCTAGAATAGAACTATCCACTTGGGATGAAGATATGTCCCGGCCACGAGGCCCGCTAGGAGGAAGACAGTGCAGACTATTACCAAGAAATACTCCCCAACAGGAACGACCGAGACAAAGGCTTTTGACTTAAAAGTCAGCAACCACACTCGACAGACCTGGGAGTTTTATGCGACCGGAACCACTCTTCGGATTAAGCTAAAGTCAGTCTTTACCGACAGCAATGGTGTAGAACTCGCTGGCTCCGGTTCGGGTGATACTGCTGGTTGCGATATTCAGACCATTGATCTCACTCAAGACACGCTGACCATCGTGAACTTCGATATGAAGCTTTCACACGTTCGATGCACCTACGACGATGATGGCACTGGCGACATGGCCGGAGACCTCCACATCAAAGCAACAACAGCGAAGTGAGGTAAGTTATGGCTGATGCAAAAATTATTACCTATGGCGAGCTTATCAGTGCGACGACTGATGTCATCCCAGATGGAGCAGACCCGGCGGTCCTAATCGAAGACACGGCGGGCCTCGATTTCTTGGAAATTGATACCAGCGGGGAGGTTGTCATCATCGGCGGTGGCGGCGCCAAGCTAGGCGTTGGCGGCACTCCAACCTCGATGCTGCACGTGCACGGTGGCAATGCGTCGGTCGCATCGTTTCTCAGAACCGGCTATTCGGGCACGACTGAGATTCGCTCTGGTGACGGCATTTCCACAATTCAGGTTGGCGAGAGTTTTGCCTTAAACACGGACGGAGGAACTGAGGCATTCCGGATTGATACCGACCAAAAAATCTCCACCGGGGGTGAGGAAACGCCACTCTGTGAAGCCGGGGGGATTCACATCTACACGGGAGACTCTACCCAGGCTGCTATCTATGGTGGGGCAGACGATCTCATCCTCGAAGGCAATGACGATGTAGGCATCACTTTTTGTACGGTTGCCTCGAAAACTGCCGGGCTCTATTTCAACAAAGGAAACGGCACTGCCTCGAACTACATCCGGTTTGCAGGAGCCTCTGAGAAATTCGAGTTCAAAGCGAACACGGCTGGCGATTTTTTCACGCTTGATGGTAGCAAAGGAGCTCTAGGAGTCAACAACACATCGCCAACAGCCATCGTTGATATCAGGGGCAACCTGACCACAAACCTATCTGACTCTTCGAACACGTGCAGCGGCACAGGGGACCGTGACGTTGAGTCAACCGCTCACGGACTTGTGGCTGGTGCAGCGGTTAAAGATGCGGCAGGCAATAAGTACACCGTTGCCAGTGTCACTAATGCAGACAACTTTGTGATTGATGAAGATGCGGCGGGCTCAGGAGATCAGGGCCAATGGACCACCGACCCCAGCTTCCTGAAGATCCTAACCGGCGACACTGGAACCCCGGCAACAGCGCTGGAGTTTACCAACCGGCGACAGCTTATCCTCGCCGATGCCGCTTCGAACATTTGCATTGGGACGTCAACGACGGGGGATTCCCTCACGGCGGGCTCTAATAATGTTTTCGTCGGACTCAACGCTGGCACGTCTGTATTGAATGGAAACCAGAACTCTGTTTTTGGGAATCAGGCTTGTCGTCAAGGCAAGACCGACAACACGCAGACGACTGCTATCGGCTATTACGCACTCTATGAAGGTGGGGGTGGATACAACACGGCAGTCGGGGCTCATGCTCTGGAGGCGGCTAACTCAAGTGGCTCGAACAACGTGGCGGTTGGCAGACAAGCTGGCGATACGATAGTTAACGGTGACCAGAATACATGCCTGGGCACGGGTGCTGATGCCACGGGCGTGAATGCTCAGAATCAGATTGCGATTGGATACACGGCAGTATCTACGGCTGACAATCAAATCATGATGGGCAACCATCGCTCCACTGACATGACGATGGATTGCCCGCCGATTACCATCAAGCAAACCTCCACCAGTGGTCTTGATTTTAAGATTGAGCACGAGGGCTCTGCTGCTCAGCTTGTCGGTCTCGGTGAAGACAGTGACGCGGGCTGGCTTCAGCTCCAAGACTCCGCCGGCGTGGTTGTTATGAAGGTTCTGAAGAGCGGGTCGAGCCATATCCTGAACGGTACCAGTACCAACTTCGGAATTGGTGACCCTTCACCCAACTCAAACTTCACCACTATCGGCCACCAGTCTCACTTGTGCACAGCCGGTGGCTCCATCATCACGGGTGGTCACGACGTCGGAGTTCACTCGACCCTACTCTACGACACGAGCGGCACCGCCATTACAGCAACACTGCCTGCGGTTTCAGGGCTGCTTGGCAGGGTCTACACTTTCAAGCTAGTGACAGCCGGCAACAATCTCGTGATCGATGCGAACGGTAGCGAGACAATTGACGGCGCTGCCAACTATACGACATCGGTCGCTAAGACTGCTGTGACAATTCAGTGTGATGGTGTCGGCTGGCAAATCATCTCGGAATACACCCCGTAAAGGAGAGTAGAAGTGATTACGAAGACAGTTCGAGAGTGCAGGCTTGCCCTCACTCACAATTACAGCTCAGGCGAGACATCGGGAACGATGGCCGTCGCATTTTCAACAGACAATCCAACAGTGCCCGGTGGTCACGATTACAGTGATGTCGCTTTGACGCCAGAAGCCACGGCCTTTCTGCTGGGTGAGATTGCAAAAGCAAAGACGGCAATGGCTACGGATGTCTTCCAGGTTGCCGATGCACGGCTACAGGCTGACATTGACGCCGAAGAAGAAGCACGACGACAGGAGCTAGAGAACGATGGCGATTAAGCGACTGCACCAAATTCAGGTGACTATAAGTAAAGACGTGAGTTCGGGGGTTGTCTCGGCACAGTGCCAAGCAATCGCAACGCTGCCAGAAGTAGAGAATACTCGCTTCGGTGTGAGTCTGCCAATGTCGGGTGACGCAATCACAGCGCTCATCGACAACGCCATTGCAGCACTGAAGGACAATATGGCCACAGGTGGTCACACCGTAGAAGACGCGGTACCGGCAGAAGAGCCCTAGGTAATGGATGGGGGCATGGTCGAGGCGGGCGCGATGTTTGCGGCGTTGATGGGCTTGATCAAGGTGATCGAGAAACTCGTTGACTCTAAGATGTTGCCAAAAAGCAAACCCGTCGAGATTAGCCTGGACCAGACCGAGATTACAGGCGAGCTGCGCTCAATCTCTGAGACCCAAATTGCGATTGCCCAGACGCTCGAGCGCGTCAACGACGGGCTAGACGCGATTGACCAGCGAACGAAAGAGACTGGCTCGACGATTTACGAGGTGCGCGAGCTCATCCGGGCGGATGGGATTCGACAAGAAGAGCGGGCTCGAGTGCTCGCAGAGCTTAAAAGGGGGGAATCGACATGCTGAAGGGTCAAACGAATGGCTGGCGTTCTAGCGAGCTATGGATCACGTGCTTCGGCCTTCTGGCTGGGGTGCTCGCTGGGCTGCTCTCAGAGGCAACTTGGGCTCAGGCCCTAGGATCGCTGGCTGCGGTGATTTGCCCGGCGGTTTACGCAAACTCGAGAGCGCAAATTAAGCGCGCATTGCTAGCAAAGCAGGCAGCGGCCGAGGTGGCAGCGCTGGGAAAGCCCACGAGCTCAGAGAGCGTGTGAGCAATGCGCTCGACGTGGCAGAGGCTATCGCCCCGGGCGCAGGATCGATTGATTTTGGTGTTGATATTAACAGCGAGCGGACCCGCGGTTTTGTTTCAGGGGCTGCTCGCATTAGCGAAAGCGCAAGCCTATTTGTTGATGCTGGCATTGATAATCACAAGCAATGGCAAGCGCTCGGTGGACTCCGAATAAGGTTTTAGAGGACCGAATAGCAATGATAAATCTAGGAATCGCAATAGATGGCGCGTGCGCTGAAGCGTATATTTTTTCTGCCGGATGCGCATGTGCCGCATCACTCTACGGCTGCGTTTCAAATTGCGATAAGGGCTTGCAAGCGCTTCGATCCTGACATCCTCGTTGTCCTAGGCGACTTCGCCGATTTCTACTCGGTATCATCTCACGACAAAGACCCAGCCAGGACGCAGCTCTTGAGCATCGAGATTCGAGCGGTGCGCTCGTGTCTAGCGCAGCTCGAGGCGCTCGATGTGAAGCGCAAAATCTTCTTGATGGGGAATCACGAGTATAGACTTCAGCGCTATCTTTGCACGAGGGCCCCCGAGCTCTTCGACATGGTCGAGGTTCACAAGCTCTTTGAGCTCGAGGAGAATGGCTGGGAGTGGGTGCCATACCGAGAGCATCTCATGCTCGGCTCACTGGCGCTCTCGCACGACTTCGGCAGCGCTGGCCAGACAGCTCACAGCAAAGCGGCCATCAAGTTGGGCTCGAGTATTGTCATGGGCCACACGCACCGCATGGCATACGTTACGCGCTCAGACATCCGGCGGCAGCTCATCAGCGCCGCGATGTTCGGATGGCTTGGCGATTTTAGCGCTATCGACTACGCGAGCAAGGCAAGCGTGACAACCGATTGGGTGCATGGCTTTGGCGTCGGCTATCTGTACCGAAACGATATTCCTATCCTCTGCCCGGTGCCCATTATCGATGAGCGGTTCTGTGTGCTCGAGGGGGAGATGATTCGATGATGGAGAAGAGCGCACCGCCGGGAGGGACGTCAAAGCCAAAGAAGCGCAGGCCGAAGCGCATCCCCAAAACCTTCCAGCTCGCAGGGCATGAAATCTCGGTTGTATATCGTGAGCTCGATGACTGCTTCGGCCAGTTTGACCCGGTGAAACTTCAGATCATCATCGGCACCGGCAGCACGAAGAGCGTCCAGGCTGAGACGTTCTGGCACGAGGTGATTGAGGCGCTCAATTTCTTCAGTGAAGCGGGGCTCGAGCACAAGTCAATTCAGGTGATGGGGATGTTGCTACATCAAGCGGTCGATTCATTCAGCTATAAAAATAAGGACAAATAGCGATGATGCCAATGATACTCGAAGAGATCGTAGACCGGGGGCATCCGGTCTTTGATGGTCAGTACGATCTAAACATCTTCGGAATACGAAAGCAGGACGGGCGGCCGAATGAGTTTGACGATCTCATAGGGTGCGCTTACCGCAATATGCACGAGTGGCGGGTGCATTACTGGGAGGCGACTACGGACCCCGGGCAATACTGGCTTGAGAACCCCTCAAACATCAAAGGCACGGCGATTCTCTGCCCTGGGCACTATCCCGGCATTTGGGAGATAGACCTGCATCAGAACAGATACGAGGCGCTCTGCCAGCGCTCAGGGCCGGTGAGGGTCTGGCGCGATGTCGATAGAGATAGAGAGTTTGACTTCGGCGGTGATACCGACACCGGGTTCTTTGGCATCAATCTACACAAGGCGGGCAAGAGCTCGGGTCAGGTTGGGCGGTGGTCGGCAGGCTGCCAAGTGCTCCGCAATCAATCCGACTTCAAAACGCTGATGAAACTGGCTAACTTGCAGATTGCGACAATCGGCGCAAAGACGTTTTCATATACCTTGCTCGAGGAGTGGTGATGCTTGCTTACTATTTTGTGTGTGGCGCTTACTATATTTGTGCGGTGGCTTAGCGCGGCAGCACGTCAAGCATGATGTCTGCAAATTGCTTTAGCCCTTCTTTTGTCATCCAGGGCTTGCCCGCCAGGTGAGAAACCCACATTAGGATATCTCGCTTGGTCTGGATGCGCACGAGCTCGATCGAATAGTTGTAGCTGCCCATGCGGGTGGATATTGCTGACTCGCTCAGCGTCCAGAGCTTAGGCTTTTCCTTGGTCCCAATGCACTCAACTGGCCTGTTCATAAAA
>Ga0080013_1000835_pt1 | contig 42349 bp, 40 predicted proteins | sample ETNvirenome_6_85_FD_69236 | JGI IMG/M metagenome (GOLD analysis project Ga0080013, IMG submission 69236) | Marine viral communities from the Pacific Ocean - ETNP_6_85 (SPADES assembly) (version 2) | ecosystem: Environmental > Aquatic > Marine > Oceanic | place: Pacific Ocean | collected 2013-06-19 | reverse complement strand
GTGCTATATGGCGAATCGCCATATTGATTTGGGCCGAATACATTAAAATATCGTAATGAAACAGCGTCCATATCATATAAATCACAAAAAAGCTTCACAAATTCTTCACAAACACTCTTTTGTAATGCATACGGTGATTTTGGGTTCTTTGGGTGGGTTGTTGGTGTTGGTAATAAATCTGCCCCGCCATAAACAGAACTTGATGATGCAAATACAAAACGTTTAATGTTACCTCTACATGCATCTAAAAGTTTTATTGTCTTATTAATATTTGCATCTGACGTTTCATATGGATGTTCAACAGAATATGATACCCTTGGGACAGCTGCCTGATGAAATATCACATCAAACTTTTTTTGTCTAACCAAACCGAGAACACGTTCACTCGCAAAACAAACCCATAATTTTTTTACATCATAATCTTCCAAAAAATGTTTATGCCCATTTGATAAATCGTCAGCGACAGTAACATCCCAACCTTCTGCAACAAGGCGATATACTAAATTAGATCCAATAAACCCAGCACCACCTGTTACTAATGCTCGTTTTGACATATATTTCTCCTATAAACCCATTTTAATTAATTTATTAGGTGTTGTCTTTTCATAACTACACTTTTCCAATACAGATTTTCTTATATTAAAATCTTTTGTATATCTTGTTACCCCATTTTCATCACAATATGAATATTCACGGGAAAAATTCAACATATCATTTAATGTTTCTATCATATTTCCAAAATCAACATTAACCTTAAATGGATATGATAATTCATCAAAAAATAATTTATATTCATAAATGTTAACCGATAATGGCAAACACCCTAAATCAATACACTCACGCCAAGCTGTACCACCGTAGCTATCATTATCATATAAACCAACATTAATATGTGCCTTACTTGCTATATAACGGTATTCATTTCTAGTAAATGTACCAGGTACAAGTTTAACATATGGTTTACATAAATGTGTTAATTCATCATTAGAAATTTTTTGTGATGGATTTCCTGAAACGACAATAAAATCTTTACGTATATTGTATAAATTATTTAATTCCTGTCCGCCAAACATAAACTTTCCTGCATTGGTATAATCAAAACTTTTTCCTAAACCACCGACCCTATTAGGAATAAACACAATTAATTTATCTTTCGGTAATTTAAATCGTAATTTACCATAATCAATTGGTGTATTAATTTCAGAGCTTGAATACCCATCATCCCACGGTTCACTTTTATTTTTTATAACTGAAATAATATCACTAGAATAAAAATTAGACATTGATTCAAAAAAAACATTCATTGCGCTTTCGCATTGCCAAAAATTATAATCACTCCTTATTGCTGTTTCCATTTGACCATACCAGTACGTAACATCAGCTGGCACCTTAGGATTTTCTGGATTATCTATAAAATGTGAATGTGTAATAAATTTAGGCTGACACTTAAAACTTAAATAAAATAATGATTTAAAATTTCTTAATAACATTGGATCATTAATATATACATGTGTATATTCTTTTGCTTTGTCACTTAATAAATTTTCCAGTTCATGATAATTAAAATCATATCGATTTTTAACTGCATTATTTGTTAATCTTTGTTTTAAAAATTTAACCCTATTAAAATTGGCATATTGTGAAACAATTTCTTCTGGTTTTGTTAGAACCTGCTCATCCTTTGGTACAAGAATATCTATTTTTAATGTCTCATTATGTTTTAAAATTTCAATAATGCGACCAATCATCATATTCCAACCGGAATCACATTCTAAAATATATTTACCGCTTATATCATAATTACTTAACTGTGTTTGAATCAATAATCTGGGCATAAAATCTCCTACTGATTACTATATTATTTTAATAGGAATTTTATGTATTCATTAAATTATTTTTCTAAGCCTAAAATCAATCATTATTACAAATAGGTATCAAACTCCCAGATCGAAGTTAGATCAACATCACTCGGGTCGTTGGTTGGATCGAGACTTAATCCCACAATATTACCCTCATCAAAAGCCGCGGCGGCGGTAAACTCGAATTCATATGCTGTATCCGCAGATGACATAGTCACGGTCACTGTTTCGGTTGCTGATGTATTTAAATTTGAAGTTCCGTCTGAACTTTTATGAAAAGCAATTGCAGTAGAGCCGGCTGCAGCTGTTGATCTAGCAATGACCCTGAGCAATCTTCCGCTATACGGTACAAGGAATTTATTATTCACACCAGGGGACGCATCTTGTCCGGCAGCATTGAATCTTACATATGCTTGACCGTCACCGGAAGCGTTATACTTGGATGTTGCCATATGTTTTTGTTTGGCAAAAAGACTTCCAGATATAACCACATCACCACCAAAAACAGAAACTGCTTCATGGGATGTTTCCCTACCACCTTCCGCACCGGAAACGAATAGAATAGCGTCTGATGGTACAAAAATATCCTCCCCGTGGCTGGCAGCCCCAACTACAATTTGTTCGTTGTTTGAATCAACAAGGAAAATTTTAGCTTCGTTCTTACCATTAACGATAAAGCTTTGAATACTACCGTCAGTTGATTCGCCTGAAGGAAATCCCACCTCCATGCCACCGCTTACAAAAACATCACCACCAAACAGTGCAAGTTTATGGTCATCACCATCGCTGCCAATATTACCTGAAACAAAAAATATAGAATCGCTGGGAATGAATACAGCTTGACCGGAATTCTCAGCGCCAATTATAACTTTGTGATTATTTCCATCAACCTTAAATAGCTTACCACCTTCTTTACTTTCAACAAAAAAACTTTGAACATTGCCATCCGCAGTTTCTGTTGCAGCATATCCAACACCAAGCCCACCACTGATAAAAACATCACCAATAAAAACCGCAGCATCAGTATCGCCCTGTTCGCTGGTATCAATTGTGCCTGAAACAAATAAAAATGTATTTGCCCCCGCAACAAGTTCACTTCCGTCAGCCAAAATGCCACCAAGAACAATCTGTCTTGCTGATCCTTCATCGATAAATGTTGTTGTTCCTGATACACCAAATGTACCTGACACTGATACATCGGTTGATGATTTGATTACAATACCCATATAATATTCTCCGTTATTAAATTTAAATTGTGGAAGGGAGGATTTTCCTCCCTTCCATTTTATATTAAATATTAATACTTGAAGATTCTTTCAACCTGGAACCGCATTGTTCCGGCTGCTGTATCACCAGTTGATGTATATTGTAAACTAGAAGTTGTTGCAGAATCCTGTGTTGACCATGTTATACCAACGTCACCACCTTGGTTATTAGCCACTGCACTTACGTTTGATCCAGTCATATCCATTGTGATATATAGCCTACCACCTTCAACCCTTGTAGTTCCGCCAGAAAATGCACGTGAGATGAAATATGAAACTTGAACATGTGCAACTTGTTGATTTTTCCAGGTTAAGCTGGATAAATCCACAACATTTGTTGTTTTGCCACCATAAAGAGTTACTTTTTGACTTGGGTGTTGTTGTCCACCCAATTGAGCACCACCGGCATGACCACCATAATTTAGCGTACCAGATACCTGAATGGCATCACCATAACCTTCATTTTCGCCACTACCACTGAGGATAAGTGCCTTATGGGTCGATACCAATTGAATCCTGGTACCTGTAACTTGCATCACACTACCGGTTAAGAAAATACCACCGCCGCCGCCGGCTCCACTTGATGCCTGTAACTTAAGTGAATCATCCGCAGTACCGTCTGATGAAATTAGTAAATCACCATCAGATGCACCATGAATAAACATACCACTATCAGTAAACTGAAGTTTATTGGTACTTGCCATTAACAATGCCGTGGCAGAGGTATCAAAACGTGCAATCTCTGTTGCAGCGCCTGTTGATTGACCCTGGAAAATAATATCTTTATTTGCAACAGATGCAGAAATTATCATATCCGTTGATGAATTTTCTATTGTGGCAAATGCTGTACCATCATCCAAGAACTTAATAACACCACCGCCTGCATCAATCTTAATATCTGCAGCAGCATTTAATTCAATCTCTGCACCAGAATTAGGTGCCTGAATCGTAACGCCTGTATGACCATCAACAGTTGTGGTACTTGCTTGCGAATCTATAAGAATAGCACCTGCACTAGTTACTATATTCGTTGCTGCATCACCTTCAGTGATATCATCTGCAGCGACCGAAGCCGCAGTTGATGCTAATGTAACCTGTCCAGTAGAAGAACCGGATGTAATTGTCATGCCAGAACCAGCAACAAGATAGGATACACCAGAAGCTAATCTCTGTAACGAACCACTTACACCTTGTAATGCATGTAATGCACCACTGAGTAATACGTCGCCAGTAAAGACTGAATGGCCTTGGCCTGCGGATCCCTTTCCGGCACCATTTACACTACCCATGTTACCTGATACGAAGAAGTTGGCATCCTCACCGGCCGTAATGGACTGACCGGACTCACCGGACGTTCCACCGATTTGAACTTGACCATTATCGGTATCAATAACAAATATACCTTCATAATTCTTACTATGAACTACTACATTCTCTGTTAATCCATCATCTGATTCAGTCGGTTTATAACCAATTGTTAAACCACCCGACACGACCATGTCGCCGCCGAAGACTGCGGTACCACCACCATATTCATCTCGATTATCAGTTTGTCGACCACCAATCACACCGGATACGAAGAAGTTCGTATCTGTAAATTCTTTTGGATCAAGACTATTCTCTGAACTGTTCCAACCAGACATGATTAGAACTTGTTCTTTACCAGCCCTGATATATTCTTTTGATGACCCGCTGATACTTGCGAAAAGACATATTGTAGCATCAGATATGGAGGCAGACAATATTGCGTCATCGCTCGACGCGCTGCCATCGCCCCATTCAATAGTGAGATACTTACCGGCCTCAGCGTCCAAGGCTCCAATATCATCCGCGCCCCTAAATACAATCTTGTCCTGATCTGAGGTAAGTGATAAGAGACCTTTTGCCCTTAGGGCCATATTGGTAGTACCGGTCATACTTAATGAACCGACTTCTGTTCCATCATCCTTAAAGACAATATCTGCACCACCAGCATCTAGAGTAATATCTCCAGCTGAATCAAGTTCGATTGCCAAGGCATTGACATCAACCTTTGTTGATGCAGCATTACCGATAGTAATCGTCTTCGCGGCGGCCTCAATACCAAGATTGACCGCATCAGTGCCATCAGTGTCTAAGGTCAAAGCCCCAGCAGCATCTATTGTCAATGCGCCGGCAGAAGTTGACCATGTGGCGGCGCCAGCAGAAGTAATCGTAATAGGATTACCAGTAAGCGTTGCACCGGTGGTGCCATCATGTGTAATTTTAAAATCACTACCATCACCCATATTAAAGACTGCTGAATCTGAATTAAGGGTAAGGTCATCTGTGATTGTTGCATCGCCAGTGACAGTTAACGTTGATCCATCAAATGTAAGATTTGCCTCAGCATTTATTGTGCCGTCCCCAACACCTGTTGTAACCCTGTTATTTGCATCGTTTGCCAGTGTTAAACTGATGGCATCACCGTCGCCATCGTAAAGAGTACCAGACACTACTAGGTCGCCACCAAAAACGGCAACGCCTTCTTTATTTGCTATTGAGCTACCTGATACGTGAAAATATATATCAGACCCTGCAGTAATTGCGCCACCATCTGAAATCTGAATGCCTTTACCTGATCCACCGATTTCATGGTATGCTTCAAGTGCGCCTGTGACGGCAATAACTTGAGTACCTGATAAAATAAGTTCTCCGCCATATACCTTGAGTGCCATTTTCTTTTCCTCCTAATGTTCCTAAGTTAAAAACTCATATATTTATACACATCTATAAATATTTACTTGACCGGCGATAAGAATGAAAAAATTAAATTTTATGAAAAAAAACATAAATAATCAATAAATAATTATCAATACATTAATATGTGAATTCTTGTTCTATTGCATAATTCATTGTTGCATGGTGGCTACCGCTATTAATACAAGTATAATTTAACCTTGCATATCCACCACCTACATCTGCAGAAAATGTTATGCCTGGGTTTTGTGCATCAACAGAAATAATATTAGATATAACTGCTACATCTGCCGAACTACCATTTGGGGCCATGGTCATTAGAATCTGGCCGCCTTCAACATCCCTATTTCGTTTAATACCATATCTAATCTGCGTGTGATAGGTTTTACCATAATCAAATTGTATTGCACCAAGCGTACCTGAAACGATCGTTGCGGTAGTGGTATTATTAGTTAATGTAACAGTTTGCTGTTTTACATCAAGTGCGCCTGATACAACAACATCACCACCAAATATGGATGTACCCCTTGTTGATCCACCTTTAGTATAAATTGAACCAGATACCCAAATAAATGTATCATTACCAGCGCCTGCGGCACCGTCTAAATTTCCAAACGCTGCGGCTGGTACAGTGGTTGGGGTATTTACGTAAAGAGTACCGCTGGTAACTACATCACCACCAAATATGGATGTACCTTTTACAGAACTATCTTTTTTGCCTATTGAACCAGATACAAAGAAATTTGTATCAGTGCCAATCGGGTGTGGGGAACTGGAACCTCCACCAGATAAAATTAAAACCTGTTCGGCACCGAATCGAGCATATTCTTTGGAACTACCACTTACACTTGCATAAACCATGAAGTGTTTATCACTAACTGAGGCTGATAGTGCAAATTCATTTGCACCAGTTGATGAAATAAAACCGAATTCAGTTCCTTCAGATTGAAAATAAATATTATCATCATCTACATTAAAAGTAAGATCACCCTTTGACCTTAGGGTCATATTGGTGGTGCCTGTCAGATTTAATGAACCGACTTCTGTTCCATCATCCTTAAAGACAATATCTGCCCCACCTGCATCTAATGTAATATCGCCCTCAGAATCTAAATTAATTGTACCACCGGCAATCGTTAAATTAGTTCCATCGCCTTCAATCTTTTCACCATCATTACCAAATGTAATCCCAATATCTGTAGGAACATTAATATCACCACCTGCGCCAAGTGAAATATGAATATCGGTACCATCACCATAAAGGTATTCTTCAGCTGCACCAAGCATAAGTTTCTTATTGGCTGCAACTTTTAATGCCGAAACATCACCATCAAGCCTAAAGACCTCAGTCATGGTTCCGCCATCATTAACCATAAAGATCATATCTTTATTTGAAACGGATGAAGAAATATAAGCATCACCAGCGGATGATGTAATTACAAATGACCTTGTTTCACCTGACCATAAAGTAACATCGCGTGCAAAGAGCGTTCCGCTTGTTACTAAATCACCACCAAATAATGCTACTCCGCCACCGCCTGTTACACCAACGCCAGCGCCAGTTGTACGTTTTCCACCAACAGAGCCTGAAACGAAGAATGTTACATCACTACCCCATAAATTATTTGCAGTCCCGTCGGCCTTATGGGCGCCAGGTGGGAATTCATTTGAAAATTGAACACTTGAAGATCCAAATGCAATAACGGAGGCTGTAACTGCAAATATTGAACCCCTAAAATGGTGGGTATCATTCTCATCATCATTACCAAATCGAGTAGAACCACTTGGGAAAATTATGCTTGCGGATGCAAGCGCAGTTTTAAATTGTTCAGCTACTATTGCACCGGTGACTGATAAAACAGTTTCACCATATGATCCACTCACGCCACCTTGAGATAATGTTCTGGCGGCAGATATTGCATCACTGCCTATGTAAGGATTAAAACCTCCGCCAACAACCTTAGTACTCATATGCCACCCCTAAATTAAAAATCCTTATATTGAACAACATCCACATTGACAGCAGTTGATGATGCAACAGATTGAGTATATGAAACCCTCAAATTAGGAAATACACCCTCTAAAAAAAATGAACTGCCAGTTTCATTTACAGGATCACATATATCTGCATATCTGTCTGTATTAACTGCAAATTGTAACTTTAATTCTGTTACATTTGCTTCGGTGCTAATTGTAATAGCAAATTCATGCTTATTATACTCTGTTCCTGCGTCAACACTGATTGTATGTGTTGACGCGGAACTTGATGTGTTTGATAACTGCTGTGTGTTATAACTAATTGCCATATTATCCTCTAATTTTTATACAACTATATAATTAAATATTTGGCTTCCGTCGAGTTGGATATACTTTAGTGTACCTATCTTGACGTTTTCCCAATACAATTGATCGTCCACCATATCTTCTTTTTAAATTTCTACCGCCAATTCTTAAACGTTCTGTACCTGCTGCAACTTCTGCAATATAATCAATTGTAACTGTCCCGGTATTATCAGCCCACTCAACTGTTAGATGTGGCGTTACGCCTATAAAAGAAACTGTACCGGTTTGAGTTAAAGTTTCTGTCCCCCTACAATTTCTATTTTCAATATGTATATTTTTTCCTGGATATCCCCACTGAAGATAGACCCGAGCAAATTCACTAATAGTCACAACAAAAACAAATTTATTATAAAGGTGTGTAGATGGCACACGTTGTGAACCATTAGCACTTGTGGTTTGTAAAAATCCATCTTTTAAAACATAATCTAGTTCTGCCATACTACATTTAAGTATACTTAATCTGTTGCTATTTATAAAATAAACAGCTAAATATACACCTATTTGTTCTTTAGTTTTTTAATGAAAATATTTCTCATGGTCAGACTAATTTTATCAAGCATTACTATACCATCCAAATGATCCATTTCATGTTGTAAACAAATTGCCTCTAAATCACTACAGGTTAATATATTACTATTTCCATTATAATCACTATATTCAATCGTTATTGTTTTACTGCGATTAATATTCACCGCAATTCCCGGAAGTGATAGACATCCTTCATTAATATTAATATTTCCATTTTTATCCAAAATTTTTGGATTAATAATATAATGTAATCTTGAATTTCCAGCATTATCTGGTACATCTATTATAAGGATTCTTTTATTAATTCCAACTTGTGGTGCCGCAAGACCAATACCTTTATGGTAATACATTGTTTCAGCAATATCTTCACATAATTGTTTTAAATTATCGTCAAATTCAATGACACTATCTGCAATCTGTGTTAATGCATCATTCGGCCAAATCATGAGTTCTAAAATCATACTTATTAATTATTCATTAACACAACATTTTAACATCCCATACCTTTGTCGTAAAACCAAAATCCCCATTGGTAACTTTGCCAATACAAACTGCATTTTCATGCAATTTAACATTATCTGTATCTCTTAAGCCCCAACAAAACATTCTGCTCTTTTCACCTGTGTTACCATATATTTTTAAAAATAAATACGGCTTATTATTTCGTGTATATTTTATTTGTAATTCATCAATAACAAACCAACATATTGCCAACTGTTCATCAAAATCATTAATAGATTGTATACCTTTATCGGTAAATTTTTGTTGAATATCTTTTGGAACAACAATGTCTAAATCAACATGCCCAATAACCTCTTTATGCATTTGAATTTTTTCTTGTTTTGTCCAATCCTGAATATCAGATGTTTCCATTGTAAGTTTATGAAAATCATCAATTGTAAATTTCTTTTTCTTAATAAGATTTAAGTTATCAATTAAAACATGATGCATGTGTTTATAATTTTTAAATAATTTATCATCACCAACAACATCAAATGAATTAAATGCACCTATTTTAATTAAATTCTGCATTGCACGTTTATTAAATTTTGAATGCTTCCATTTACCATCTTGATCCCATAAAAAATCATATATTGTTTTATATGGCCGATTCGCTTTAATTTCATCAACTGCAGATCTACCGACATTTTTTACAGTAAGAAAAGATGGCATAAATTTTTTGCCAGGCATAATGGTCCATTCAGATGTAGCATGCCCAATATCAATATTAACAATGTCATATCCTAATGCTTTAATTTCTGATATTGCATTTGCTCTTTTTTTAGGATTTTCAGCCTGTGTCTCCATATATGCACATAACCATTCAGGCTCATAGTGTGTCATTAACCATGCACAATAATATGAATCTATTGCATATGAAATTGCATGGCTTTTATTAAATCCATAACCTGCATAATATAAAATTTTATTATATAAATCATTTGCAACATCTTCAGAAATACCGTTATTTATTGCACCTTTAACAAATTTTTCATGTAATTCAGATGCTTTCTTTTTTGCAGCTTCACCCCCAGAAATTGATCGCTTCATAATCGCTTTTCTAACTTTGTCGCATTCTTCCTTTGGAAAACCTGCAACAATCTCAGCTAACTGCATAATTTGTTCCTGAAAAATTATTGTTCCATAGGTTGGCTCTGTAACCTTTTTAATTAAAGGGTGTTTATAATCTATCGAACTAGGATCAGCCTTAGCAGTCAAATATAATTTATGCACCTTTGCTGCAAGTGGGCCAGGCCTATAAATTGATGTAAGTGTTGCAATGTCAATGATACTTTTAGGTTTTGCTTCAATAAATAATTTCTGTGCACCACGCGAGGTTAATTGAAAAATGCCACCCCAACGACCTTCATGATATACATATTTATAAACCTTTTGATCATTAAAATCTATAACATCTGGTGCCATATTTTCATTAAACCAGTTTTTAACATCACTAAATGTTGGATTTTCAACATTACAATAACGTTTAAGAATTAGCTCAATTGCACGTTGAACAATCCTTAACGTTTCTAAACCCAACAAATCAAATTTGATCCACCCAAATTCTTCAAGATGTTTATAATTTGTACCCTCAACCCATGGAGTTTGAGCTTCACCTTTTGCCAAAATAATAGGCATTCTTTCTGGGATTTTTTCCGAAAAGATTACGCCACCGGCATGCCGACCTAATGCCTTGTTTTGTTTAAACAATACCCCAATGGGATCAGCAACTTGTGGATATTTTTCAATAAATTCTTTAAATGATTTACTATATTTAATTGCATCATCATATTTTAATACAAATAAATTTTTATCATCGCCATGTTTTGTAACTGCTTTTCGTACATCTTGTTCAACTGTTTTGGTTGCTATATTAACTTCATCAAAAGAAATACCATAAAAACGTGAGATATCCTTAACAAGTGATTTTAATTTAAACGTATTATAATTTGAAATAGGTATAATATTATCCTTGCCAAACTTTTCTTTTAATAATTCTATTAATAAATCACGATCGGCAAAATCACTATCTATATCAGGCGGTTCTTGACGATGTATAGACAAAAACCTTTCAAACAACAAATCATATTTAATTGGATCAACATCAGTAATGTATAATAAATAATTTACCAAACTACCGGCCGCCGATCCACGTCCTGGACCAATTAGCATGTGGTCACTTGCAACATCTGTAATGGCTTTCATTGTTAAAAAATATTCAGCAAATTTCTTTTGCTCAATCACCTTTAATTCTAGCTTAAGGCGCTCTATGTAAATTTTATTATCTGACAAATTACGATTAATTAAACCTTGTTTACATGTCTTAATAAGCGCTTGCATCGGCGTTTGGCCTTTTGGCACAACATATGATGGTAATTTCATACTACGATCAGGTTGAATATTGCCAATTTCTTCATGAACAATATCGTGTGTCCTTTCTATTGCATCGCATATTAATTGATCATCATAAAAATCATAATCTTGTTTTGTATTATGATATGATTGCCATACCTGACCAGCATTTTTAGGATATAATTCACATTTTAATTCATCCCTAGTTTGTGGAAGTTGTGTAGGATCAATATCTTTATAATTTAACCAGCCCAATTTTCTATAAATTTCTCTTTCTTTCCAATGATCAGGTTGAGAATAATGTGAATCAACTGTTACAACCAATTGATTTGTCAAATTTTCATTTTTTGCAAATTGCATAATTGCACGATTTACAAGGTGTTGTGCAGGTAATTTATTGAATTGTAGTTCCAATTTAACATTATTCATACCAACGGCATCAATAAGTTGGTCATATGAATTTCCAACATCAATCATAACTTTATTCATTAAAGCTTCATCATTTAATAGATTAGCATTTAATTCATCAAATCCGTGTTGTTGTAAGTGTTTAAAAACTTCATAGCACAATGGACCGCCTAAACATGCCGTGGAGACCATTATATGGCCGCCTGACGCGGCTTCTTTTAACATCTTATAATCAACCCTTGGAAACCTATAAAATCCCTCCAAGTACCCTCGAGATACTAAGTTAAATAACCTCTGTAAACCAATAGAAGTTTTTGGTAACACAACGAGATGGTGGCGTCTTTTAATCGGATCATAATACTTTGCTGATTTTGTTTCTTCTTCGTTTTCAATTGTTAATGATGCCCCATCAGTGCTTAAGTCAAGTGTTTCATCATTTCCATCAATTTTTGCAATTAATGGTGAACTTAACATTTCCCTTTGTTCTTTTAGGGTTTTAATAGCATCTTGATCACCTTTTTTTACAGCTTTTCTAATTTCATAATCTAATTTCCATGTCTCAAGGTCTGGATGTACATACATTTCGCAACCAGGCACAAATTTAAAATTTATTCCTTGATTATTTAATTTATGTGTATGTAACCATGCATGTGCAAATCCATTCATTTGTCCATGGTCAGTTAAACACCATGCATCCATACCATTATTTATAACATAATCTATGTGTTCTTGTGGATAACCTAAACCATCAAATGTACTAAAGCCTGAATGACTATGTAGACTTGCAAATCTAGAAGGAACAGTTTCTATTGACATCTATTTACCTCAATTAATACTATTAATATTTTATCATTTAATTGTTTATATTTTCATTTTATAATGATTTATAATTTATAAATTGCCAGGTCTTTTTGCCCAGCAATCACCGCAACACAATTTTATATCATTTTCCTTTATTGAAACTCTAAATGAATCTAAGTGTTCCGAATTTGTTCTATCATATGGTGCATCACAAAAAATACATTTATTATCCATTTTATTTAAATTTGATATTTGTTCTTTTAATTGTTTTTTTGTTTGTTTTTTATTTTTACCGGCGTTTTTTCTTTTAAATTTTCTAGTTATATTAGACATTTTTAATTTTCCAATTCATTTCTTAAATTTGATATTTGTTCGTAAGCTTCATGCAAACTTTCGAAATCAATATCACTCTTTAATAATTGGTAGGCTTTTAATGCCGCCTTAATATCATCCTTTGATAACCACCCATTATCAACATATTCTTTTTTTAAATCCTTTTTTTGTTCCACAAATGGTTCTATTTGGTATTCAATTGTAGCAAGTGATTTAATAAAGTCCATTACATATTGCATTTTTTGTTCATTATTATCCATATATTTTCCCTTTAATTACAGGTACAATATATATTTAATATAAAAAGATGAATATGAACATACAAATTACAAAAAATAAGATTAGAAAAATAATATTTGAAGAATTGTCCAATTTAATTGAATTTAAACTTCAATCATCACAGCCAACTGAAGCTATTCCATATTTAGATAATAAGAATAATACTTTAAATGTTGCAGCATTTAAGAAACTTGTGAGCCTTTTAGATATGATACAAAATGATAGCGATCTTTATGAATTATTGCCGGAAGATGTTAGGGATGTATTGATAATACAAATTAAAAATAAAATTCAAAAATTAAAAGAAGAATTATCCTCTATGGAATCTATTTAATTCTGTAATTCTTTCTGTTGGACGATCCATTCCACTAACAATTGTATAAACCCTTAGTTTACCTTGGCCAGATTCATATATTCCACGGTGGACCAATGCTTTACCGACCAAATTAGCAATTGTATCAAAGCCATATTCTATTGAATCCATTAAGCCAACTGCCGTTTCAAAAATATCTGATCCACCAACAACAACGACACCAACACTTTTAGCTGTTGATAAATCAAATCCGCCAGCCAATAACGTCTTTGAAAGATTTGAACGTAATGCATTGCTAATATTTGTTGACGATGACCAATCCTTTACATTTGTTACACCCAAAATCATACAACCATGTGATCTAAGAATTGAATCATAATCAGCCGGGTCAAAAGTTGTATATCCAGAACTAAGTGTCGTTATTTTATTAAAGGTATGATATAAACCTGCAATTGTACTATTCACAGTTGGCCAAAACTTTTTAACAGTTAAACCTGGATATAATTTTTTAATTTTATCGTTATCAACAATTAAAAGTGGTGAGATTTCACTATTTTCCGCCATGTCAGACAAAACTGATACCAACCCGCTTGCATTTCTTGCAACATTTGGAGATGCACATTCACCAGCCGTTGGTAATGCACATATAACACCAACTCGTTTTTCAACATCATCAAATCCCATATAAGTAAGATATTTTTTTGCAATTTCAATTAATATTTTGCAAGAACCACCACCTGTACCACCACCGGCGCCTATGGCAACAAATATACGTTCTGTTTTGCCAAAAATCTTAAGCATTAAATCGTATATCTTTTGACTATTACCTGATGCTGTTGAAGCTGCAACTTCCATATCTTTTCCTGCACCACGAGTATGTGTCTGATACCAATCACCACCTTCTTCACCTAACATATGTAATTTTTGTTCATCCGGTAGATTAATATGGGCTAAATCATGCTTTGCAGTGTTTACAGCAATTGTTTTACTGTAACCTAATTTATGGAATGCCTCAGCAATTCTACTACCACCCTGGCCGGCCCCAATAAACGCGACCTCTATACTTCCACCATGTGTAGATTCAATACCTTCATCCTTATCTTCTGGTATTTCAAAATCTTCTATCGGTAATTCTGGGATTAAAAAATCATCATCCATTTTAATATCTCCTTATAATAAAATATAATTTTATCCTATTTTTCAATTATTTAAATACTTTATTTTTACTTGTTCTGAATAGCATTGGTAAAAATGACTTTTTCAATTTTAGAAGTCGTTCAAATTTTGCCCTTTCCCTTGCACTAGTATATAATGTTGTAGGCTTACGTATTTCACCATCAATTACTTGTTCATTAAAATTATAAAATTTTGATTTAGTATTCTTATTAGGTGGCTTTGCATATGAAACAGGTACAACAAATAGAAGCAGTAAAATAAATACTGTCATTCTTTTACCCAACACCGTCATAAAAGATTGCGTTATCTTTTGTCTACGTAAATGCATAATTCACCTTATAAAAATAATTTATATGATAAATATACAGTTAGCTACAAATATATTCTTAATTATTGTGGTGGTGATGTCTCAGATAATAAAAAAAATAAATTATTGAAATTAATACCCATTTTTTAATCTATCAAGATTTATTTTATTTTTTATTTTATATGCATTATATAATTCATCAGGTTTTACACCTGACAAAATTAATAATTCCAACAAATAGTGTACTGAATCAACAATTTCTTCTAAAAATTCATTACGATTAAATTCTGACGTTATTGTCTTTTTATGTTTTTTCCAATTTTTTAAATGTGCCAATCCCTCAAATAATTCTTCAACACATCGTAAAGTAATATCCCTACAAAATTGTTGTGATTTTTTGTCTAGAAGATCAACAGGCCATGCTGGTAAATCATCTGCTTTTTTCTTTTTATATTCAAGCATTAATTGTTCTTGTAGATAAAATAACTCTTCTAACCTATCAGGATTCAATTGGTTCTTCTCCTCTTTCTGAACGTTTATTATTAACATATTTCAAAATTGCAACATTTAATAATTCACTAAAAGCATAATCATCCCAATGCTTCCAATTCATTTTTTTTATAAAACTTTCTTGAAATTCAGGAGACACTTCAATGTCGGCCTCAAAATATCCGTCTTCAGTTTGGGTAATATTTTCTACTTTTAAACCAGGTGAATTTAACATCATTCATATTTCAATTTTTGTTTTTTGTTCACTTGCCTCTTGTGAATTAGCAAGTTCGGATGCAAAATTTAACATATTATCCATTCTGCCTTCAGAAAAATTTACATAGTTTTGTGATAAAACTAATTTATCTTTTTTCAATGTAACCTCAATTAATCTTAAATTATCAACAACATCTGTTCCGGTCAAAATTGCAACTTGTAACTGCTTTGCTATCTCTGCAATTACATCGTCACTAAATTTATACCTAAATTTTGCTTCCAATATATCATTACTCATTTATTGTATATCCTTCGTCTAATAACATTATTATCATAGCTGTGTAATTGTGTAAATCAATTAATGTTTCTCGTAATTTTTCATCATTAACCATTGTAATATTATGTCTTGTAATAGACAAACAACGATCTATTTTATCACCTGCCCTTACGATAACACCAATTGGGCCATGTTTTGCAAAACTATCACCATAATCTATGTTTTTTTTCTTAAATAATTCGAGTGCTTCAGATTGAATAATCTTTAACTGTTTAATTCTTTTATTTGCTTTATTACTAAGATTCATATTTAAAATGCATTACGATTCATAGTATCAATTATATTATGATCATACGCATTGTTCATATTTAAATAATACATCCTAAATATATTCATTGTATTAACCAACTTTAATGCCTGTTGGTTACCAAATACTTTTCTATAACACATAATTTGATTATAAGTACCACAAACATTTTTATGATTATGTAAAATATATGAATATGCAATTACATTCATTTTTATATTTTTCATTCCATTAACACAATTTGTAATACCAAGTTTTTGTTTAAATTCTTTTGCATATTTATTGCAATCTATTCCAAATAATTCACCACTCTTGCCAGTATTTAAATTAGTATTAATATATGATATTGATGTAAGTTCAACTGCATCTAATTTAAATTCATTTGCAACATTTACTATCTTTGTTAAATTATTTATTTGATCACTATTTAAATTGAAAGGGTTTATTAAGGTTACACCAATAAAAAAAATTGCATTCATCATTTCATTCACCTACTATATCGTTTTCATATACCATCACATAACAACCGTCAGAAAACACTTCGTACATATTATCAATTATTGTATCATAGTCATATTGTTCACGTGGTGTAAAAACATCAGTAATTATACCATATATATGCTCATTAACTGTAATAATATTATTATAATTGATTTTTTTTAAATTAAATTTTAACCTTACAAAATCACCAATTTTAAACATCACATTCCAAACCTTTTAATGATTCTTACATACTTGCAATTTTTTAAATGAATCAGGGCCGCCACAAATCCAATTCCTGTCACATTTTCTAATCCCTGTTTGTATTAAACCCCTAACATTTCCACTACTTGTCCATTGCCAGGCGTGCCACTCATCCCAACCACATAAATCATCTGGTTCATTGCGGCCTCCATCACTATATGGTTTTGTATAATCGGCAACCCATAAGGGATAATCTACTAGCCCATCCATATTACGTCCCATATAACCTCTCACAAACCAACGTGCAGTATAAACAACGCATCGTATACCGGTTTCATTTTCAAATTCTTCAAGAAAACTTAATGCCCATTGTCGATTAAACTCAGGATCACCTTTTACACCTGCCTCAAGATCCAAAACCGGAAGCATATCCCCATCCTTAATGGGTCCTAGGGCACGTATAAATTGTTGCACCTCTAATTTTGGATCATCACTGCTTTTACCGATATGCGGTGATGGAAAATGATAACCACCAATTGGAATGTCATTAGCACGACAACCTACAAAATTATGTTCCCTTGCTTTATCATACCAATCTCTTCCTTGGGATACCTTTGCCCAAACAAATTCTACTTTTGATTTATCAACATTACCCCATGGAACATTACCATTCCATTTACTAACATCAACACCCGCATATATATCAATTCCAAGTGATTTCCTGGTGGTAGGGCCAACAACACCATCTACGCCTAATGATTTTGATTGCTGGTAATTTTGTACAGCATTTTCAGTTTTTGGCCCAAAATCACCATCAACTGAAAGCCCACCTATTACTTTTTGAATACGTTTAACTTCCTGGCCATTATCTCCCTTTCTATACAATAAACTCATTATTTTACTCCTTCGCCGCATCCTGATTCATAAACAGGATACGCCCATTTAAATGATTGATCGCCGATATCGGCATGTGTTATTTTCCTATTAAAGACAATATGTCTAATATTCTCTGGCTTTTTCCTAAATTTCTTTAAAAATCTTTTCGCATTTTTATGTGGTCTATCAAATTTTCTCGTTAACACAACAAACCCTGATTGAGTAACCGTCGGTTTAAAATATTTCCATGCAATATCAAGCCAATAACCATAAGATGCATCTGAAAAAATAACCTTCACAAATCCCACTTTTGCAACACTATAAAGCCAATTTAAACCACCGGATCTAGAAATAGACATAAGTGTACTTCCTCCGGCACTGTGACCAATCAAAATAGCATCGCCAAAATTAAATTGACACTTATTATGCATAATACAATTATTTCTTTTTACCGGTGATGGTTCAAATAATGTAACTGTAATTTTTACAATTGAATTTACAAAAGTTGAAAATTGACCTTTCCTAGTAAAAACACGCCCCTGTCTTGTTCTGGGGGTATTTGTATTTTTAGACCAAGGCATTTCTGGAATAATAACTATAAAATTCCTTCCCTGTGCCTCCAATGCTTTTGTATGTCTTAATACCCTAGTTTTAAAATCCCTTTCTTTAAAACCACCTAAACCATGAAAATAAAATATTAAATCAACATCTTCATTAAAATTTGTTTTTTGTGGTACAAAAATAATTGTATTCCTAGCACCATTCTTGTGTTTTGAATCGTTATAACCATTTCCTTTGACTGGTGCAATGAAAGTTGCACCCCTAACTGAACTACCATTTTTTGTTAATTCATGATAAACATTTTTCCATGTTCTTTTTGTTTTATGATATGTACGACTTTCAGTTATTAATATCTCACTAATATTTACATTATTGGTTGCAAATGCAATACTATGTAAAAATAGTAATATAATTACTGTATTAATTGTTTTTATCATCTCGCCTATCCCCTATATCATATATTAACAGCCACATTCTGTATTGATATTTATTCTCTCACGTTCAATATTCCTAATCCATCTTTTTAATAAATTATAATGGCTTGGCATTTGATAACAACGATAACGATTTTGTCGATTAACATTTCCCCGCGTTGTTTGTACCCACGCTGCAATCCACTTTCGTTTTTCTGAAAAAGAAGTTGGGCAGCGGCGAAGGCGTTTATTTTTTTGATATTGATACGCAATCTTTTCCAGCCAAACATTTGATGCCTTTATATAATCATCTCTATCAATTTTATATTTTTTTACCCACCAAGGCCACAACTGTAATACTCCACGGGCTTTTGCAACTCGCTTTCCTCGTTTATTCGTTCGCCAATCGCCACGAGCTTGTGGATTATAACGACTTTCGATACATGCTGCAGCAATAGACATTCCTCTTAAGGAGCGTGGAATTTCAGGATGATCTAGAAAAAAATTTTTTTCAACCGATATTAAATCTTTCATTACACTTTCACGTTCCTCGCTTAATGGTACACTTGTACCGCCACAATTATAAAGAGCTTGATTATAAATTTCTTCATATGTTTGTGGTAAATCAATAGTACACAATAAACTATGTAAAATAAAAATTACAGTATTCAACTTTTTTTCCCTTTAATTTCCATATAAGATTTTACAGTCACTGGAAATAATTTTTTCGTGATACTCAAACATGCCTTAGCAACCTGTTGAATTTCCCACTGTGCTCCTTCGTGCATCCTTAAATCAATAAATTTAAATAGATTATTAAGATTAACTGTACCATAATATTCTGTATATAAATTTTGAGGCAAAGCACCTCTTGCTTGTTCGCGACATACCCCTGCTTCTAAAAGTTTGTTATAAATATAAAGTGAAGCATCATGGTGTTCTTTAAGGATATCAGACGCCCTTGCGGCCGTTTCGCTTGACATTCCGATTGACATTAATGGATCAAATATTTCATCCGTAGAAGCCTGTCTATTTGAATCACTCTGTTTTCTAAATTGTTTAGGTTCATAAAATTCTAAATTAAAATCTGTATATCGTCGTGATATTTCATTATAAGACCATGTTCGATGCCTATGGTGTTGTGATCTAATAAATAAAGGTACCTTAAACCTAAAAGTAACTACACAGTGTTCCAATGTTGAGGTATGTTTATTTTTTATGAGGTATTTAATTAACCTTTTATCACGCTCATTAAGATCATCAACACGCTTACCGAAACTGACACGAGCACTATTAACAACTGTAACATCGGTACCCATATGGGAAACGTACCCAACAAAACCAATTTTATCATCGAAAAGTTCAATTTCATTCTTCATCTTCTTCTTCAACTTCTTCATCTTCTTCATTCGGCTCTGGCCTTATTTGAATAGGGACACTTGGCCAATCCCTACACCGTGATCTGTTGGTTACAACAACAGTAAAGTCTTCCAAACACATTGTTGTACAAACGCATGTTGCCCACCTTTCTATAAAAGATTCACCACAGTCTATGTATCTTACATCGCCTTGATACTCGTCACCGGCACCACAAATAGGCTCTTTGCATGTTGTTTCACATGCAATAAATCTTTCTTTTAATTTTACAATTTTTTCTTGAAATATATGTTTTTCTTCTTGCAAAGAATTAATCATTTCATAAATATAATATCCCGTAAATGAAATAATCACAAGAAAAAACGTTGCCATTACTTTAATTTTCATGTTTTATTTGTATTTTGCCCGATCATAATCATCTTCTAATCTGACAACGTCATCCAATTCCGGGGTAGATACCTCTAATAACACACAATCATAATCACCTGCAATAAAACGATGGACCGTATTTGGATAAATCCTGTAACATGAACCTGGAACTAATAATAATTTTTCCATATTATCATCTTTTCCAATCTCTAACATAAGATCACCTTTTAAAACATAGATTGTTTCATCCTTTTCATTATGATACTGCCTTGATAATTTATGTCCCGACTTAATTGTTAAGATTTTTCCCACATATTTATCAGTTTTTGCCCAGATTTTTTCATCACCCCATGGTTTCTGAACGTATATTATATTATTCATTTTAGCTACAATACCTATTTTATTTTTAAAAAATCATGATTTTTTAAATTGTAATACCCACACTGTATATACACCAAAAAATTATTCTTTATTTTTTTTATTATTATACCATGTTTTTCAAATAATGAATTATCATAAAATTTGCTATAATACACAAGCGTTTCATATGAAACCTTATTAATTATGTCATGTTCTGGTTTAACTTGGATTAAATCGCCTGGCCCAACTTTAAGCACACATACTCCAACCGCAATTTTTACATATTACACATCCATCTTGATAAACAAGTGCCTCTGTTAAACACTCAGAACATGCCTTGTCAGAATATGCTTCTTCACCATCTTTGATATAATTTTTAAGTATTCTTGCAATACACTTTGCAAAACTGAACATATCGCTATCCCTATCTTTTTGAAGTTGTTCAACAAGAAAACTTGGTTTTGCACCGTGACGGAGGGCAAGGGAAATCATACGTGTAAAGGCTGAATTATTTGCGTTATCGAATACCTTGACAACATCTTTTATCGTTATAACATCACCATTATATCCAAATGAAAGATCATATCTATTATTTTTTGTTTTAAAATGATGCTTTGTAAGAACGCCAGATGTATATGTTTTTGGAATTTCAATTAAATTTGATAACCCACCTAAAACTTCATACGGTTTATCACTATGTAAGCCTATCAATATTGTCCATTTTTCACCTTTAATTGTCGTATGGTGGATATCACATGTCAATTCTTTAGGACGTTTTGGTGCACCGTTTTGTGGGAAATTTTCTTTTCTATTATCTTCAGTAATTAAAACACCTGATCTCGATCCGTCAACATACACGGTTATTCCCTTTAAACCTGATTTCCAACCTTGCATATATAAATCACCAACTATTTTTGGATTGATATCTTTTGGTAAATTAATTGTTGAACTAATTGCATGATCAATATGTTTTTGAATTATTGATTGTATCTTAACCCTTTTTTGCCAATCAATCTGGTCACTAGTCATAAAAAAATCAGGTATCTTATCATCAAATTGTTCAACCCATTCCCTAATGTTATGATGATATACTTTATATTCTAACCATTTATCACCTATATCATCTATAAAGTCTGGTTTAAGATTTTGTTCGTTATGACTTAATTTTCTTCGTCTAATATAGAAATTACGAAAAACAGGTTCCAAACCAGAACTTGTTTGTGACATTATTGAAACAGAACCGGTCGGAGCATTTGTTAAAATTGATATATTTCTGCGACCGTATTTTTCTATTAAATCCTGAATATCTTGCGGCAAATTTTTAATGTATTTATTATTTTTTTCCTTTTCCCAATTAAAAATTGAAAATGATCCCCTTTCCTTTGCCAAATCAATACTGGTCGTATATGCCTGAATTTTTAATGTTTCATAAATGTTATCAATTACTTGTAATGAATCACCGGAATCATAAGGTAGATTTAAACATGCAACTGCATCAGCCAAACCATGTGTTCCTAAACCGGTACGACGACCAATTTCACATGCTTTTAGGAGTTTTTTCCACAATTTCTTTTCACTATCTGTATCAGATATTTTTATAATTTTATTAAGTTTTTCAATTTCAAGTTCAATTAAATCATCAGATAACCTCATTGCATGTTTAACAACATATTTAAAATAATCAAAATCAAAATAAGCATTTTTTGTAAATTTCTTCTTTACAAAATTCTTTAAATTAATTGATATTAATCGACAACTATCATAAGCCGATAATGGAATTTCAGCACATGGATTTGTTGATATTGTTTTAAATCCGTCATCAGCATATGATTCTGCAGGTAAATAATTTATTATATTATCCCACATTAAAATACCTGGTTCGGCTGTTTTTGTTGCAGAATTAATAATTTTATTCCAAATATCACGAGCTTGAATTTCCGTTGCAATTTGATAATTTGATGGTTCAGAATCAACTGGGTATCTTAAAGCATAACTATTGTTATGTTCAACTGCTCGCATAAAATCATCAGTAATTTTAACAGAAACGTTTGCACCTGTAACCTTTTCAAGGTCATGTTTCATATCAATAAATCGTTCAATATCAGGGTGCCTAATGTCCATTGTTATCATTAATGCACCACGGCGGCCATTTTGACCTATCATTCGACAAACATATGAATAAAAATCTGCGAATGACCAAGCGCCAGTTGTAGTGCCGGCAGAATTATTTACAGGTGCATTTTCTGGCCTAAGATTTGATATATCCAACCCGACGCCGCACCGACGTTTAAAAAGATTCGCAAGCTCTTTTCCTGCATCCATAATTGATGAAATATTATCATCTGGTGAGTTTATTACAACACAATTTGAAAGTGATACATTTACATAGTTATTGCCAATGCCCATCATTGGTGAACCCTGCGGAACGATATATTTAAAATCTTTTAATAATTCATAAATTTTTTCTTCTGAAATACCATTTTTACCAAATTTTTTCTCTATTCTAGCAAATTCTTTTGCCAAACGTTTATGCATATCATCTGGCGTGGATTCAATAAAGTTACCATCCTTGTCTTTTAATGCATATTTTGTCATAAAAACATTGGTTGCAAGTTCATCACCATCAAAATATTTTAATGTTTTTTCACTAACAATGTTTGTACTATACATTCACACACCCCTATAAATCAATTATACCAAAAAATAATACATATTATTTTGATTTTTTCTCAACAATTTTAAGTAATTGTAAATCCTTATTTTTTCCTATTTGTTGCCACTTTGATTTTAATAAATTTTTCATTTCTTTTTCAGTAGAATTCTGAGATTCTTCAAATGTCAAAACATTATCATCAATAATCGTAAATTTTGATTTTGAAGTATCAATTCCAATATTATAAACCAAACCGTCGCGGCCTGCCCTATTTTTTGCAATAAATAATCTTGCCGTTCCTTTTGCTTTTTCAACTGGCTTACGTGACAATGATAATACAACATCTGCAATCATTGCTTTCCCATATGCTTCACTCATATTTTCAAGTCCAACAATATCAGCATTTGAAGCCTGACGATTAGCTTGTGACGCACTCCAAATCGGTAGATTTAACTCCATTGCAAGATTTCTTAATTCTTCATATATTAATTTTAACTCATGTCGTAAAGAATCATATTTACGTGTTGAACGCATAATATCGGCATAATCTATAATAATAATATCTGGAACAAATCCTTTCAGCGCCAATTTTTCAATATGAGTTTTTAATGTCATAATTGTTGCAGAACCCGTTGGGTATTCTTTAATAAAAAGTCGCCCTAGTTTCATCTTTTCATACTTTGATTTAATTAAATTTTTAGAATTAATAACATCACTACTTGGGATATCACATAAAAATGAATCATACCTAATGCCAACAATGGTTTCACATAATTCAAATGTATAATGTAAAACATTTTTACCAAGCTTTATTGCATTTGCCCCAAGTGAAACAAGGAAATGTGATTTTCCAACACCGGTTGGGGCTGTGATTATGCCAATTTCACCGTTTCCTAAACCACCATTTAAAATATTTTTTGTATCAAGTTTATCAAGCCCAGTTGGTACTGGATTTCTATTTATTTTTATAAAACGTGTATCAAAATCATTCATAAAATCATGCCCAATTGAAGGTGTTGTACCAACTGTAAGGGCCTCTTTTATAACACCTAAAACATTATCCAATTTATCAACTGCTATTAATTCAACAGCGCTCTCAAGTGCTTCCTTTAACGCTTGCTTCCTACAGAAATCAAGTGATTTATCTTTAACGTATTGTAAATCACCCATATCAGGATTTGTCTTAATTCTATGTAAAAATTCAACAATTTGATCACGTAAAATTATGTCATTTCCTTCTCTTAAACAATCACGTACAATTGTAATTAATAATTGCATTGTTGGAAAAACATGATATTTTTTATAATATTCAAAATATTTGTCAACCAAAAATCTCAAATATTTTAATTCAAAATATTCGACCTTGGCCACCTCAAACATTTGTGCTGCCCAATTTTTATCACTGATTAATGCCTGTAAAATTTTTTCTTGAAATGATTTTCCATAATCTGCAAACGTAATATCTTGTTGTAAGTCCATATTTAGCCCTTTATGCTATTCATTGAATAAAAAATTGAATCCACATTAACATTTTGGATTCCAGTATTAATTAACATTCTTATCATAGATATTTTGTCTTTTTTTGATTTAAATGTATCTAAAGCATAATCAATTTTTTTTATTTGCCCAAATGATAACATTGCAGTGTCTAAATTCATTAATCTTAAATTACGCTTAACCAACTCTTCACCATCTATAATATTACTATACAGTTTTATTTTTGAAGTTTTTATTTCATTTTTACAATATTCAAAAATATCATCCAATGATATTTCTGTGTCATTACTTAAAATCTTTACACGTTTTATAAGTGATTTAAAACCGACGCGTTTAACGCCAGGTATATTATCAGAAGAATCACCACAAATTGCTTTACATAATACAAAATTTTCTGGTATTAAATTATATTCAGATTTCATATATGCATTATCAATTATTACCTTTCTTATTGGTGAATATACTTGTGTTGATTCATCAAGTAATTGATACATATCCTTATCAGATGACACTATTAGCTTTCTCTTGCCTTTTAATTTGTATTTACACAAGTATCCTATAACATCATCTGCTTCACAATCATCAACATAAATTTGACAAATAGGTAAATTATTTAAAATCTTTGTTAAAAAAATTGTTTGCCAAACCTTATTCTCTTCACTATCAGGAATTTCATCATCATAAAATCTATTTGGTTTAACTGGTTTTCTGCCGGCTTTATACTCTGGATAAATTGCCCTACGTTTTGCAGAACCTTTATTTTCCCATGCTATTATAATCTGTTTTGGGGAAAATTTATTATTCAAATACCTAATTGAATTTAAATAACCAACAATCCCCCCACAGTGTATACCATTTGATGTCATTGACGGATTTACAACATAATTTCTTATGAATAAATTTAAGGAATCAATTATTAAAATCGGCCTATTATCTTCATTCATCAACCATTAATCTCTGTAGCATCTGATAAATCATTTAATGACCTTATATCTTCATAAGATTCCGGATCTATATCTAAATCTAAATTAAATTTTTTAATCATTACGTTTTCAAAAAGATTATTAAAATATTGTTTATAATCTGGTTCTATCATAATTTTATCAAATTCGGACTTATGAAATTTTTTATCAATTAATACTTCGCCTAATTTTGCATCTGTGACAGTAAAATTTTTCCACGCACCAGTACCACCAACAGAAATTAATTTACCATCAACACAAACTTCACCATGTTTACGTAAAAGATCAAAAATTTGTTCATGTTCCTTGATACCTACACCAAAATGAATTTCAAATTCAACCTTTCTAAATGGGGGTGCGACCTTATTTTTTACAGTCTTTGCCCATACATGTATTCCAATAACATCACCATCTTTATTTTTAATTTGTTGGCCAGCGCCAAGTTTTAATCTCACAGATGAATGAAAAGGAATTGCCTTGCCTCCAGGTGTAGTATCTGGATCCCCAAACATAACACCGATTTTAGTACGAGTTTGATTTAAAATTAAAAATAACGTATTTGTATCTCCAATTATTTGTGTAATCTTCCTCATACCTTTTGAAATTGCACGGGCCTGTAACCCTATTGAATCCTTGTCATAATCACCTAATAGTTCTGCCTTTGGTGATGAAGCCGCAACTGAATCCCAAATAATAGTAATTGGAGCATCTTTATGCATTGCCTTTGCTTTTAATATTGTTGATTCAGTAAATTTAAAAACATCTTCGGTACACGATGTTTCTATAAACACAAAACGTTTTGTAATATCAACACCTAATGCCTCTAAGTTTTCAACCGATGTTGCATTTTCAGTGTCAATATAAACAACCATACCACCCATTTGCTGTGTTGTACGGGCAACCTGAATTGCCAAATGTGATTTTCCAATTGATGGTGGACCAAATATTTCGACTATCCTACCTTCAGGTAAACCACCATTACGACGATTTGCAACTATATAATCAATTAATTTAGAACCTGTTGATATCCAACGTTTCACATGTGTTGGTGAAATATCGGTGCCTAAATTATACGCAACCCTCGATCCAAATTCTTTATTCAAAGATTTAATGAGATCAGACGTAAAATCATCCAAGCCATCATTTTTTTTATTTTTTTTAGGCATGAATTTTCACGCTAACTCAATAAATCATTAAAAGCATCATCAAGGTCAGTATAAACTTTATCAGATTTATTTGTATCCTTCCGAGGTGCAACAGCAGTCGTCGTATGCTCATTATCATGAGTTTCACCAGACAACCAATTATTTACAATTGATTTAATCTCATCATACGATTTTAATGTATAAATGTCATCAATATTCGGAATGTCATCAATCCATTGCTTAATTTGGTCGGCATCATCAGATAATGGCGTGACCTTTGGGCGAGGCATTACCTCAGTGGTCGCAAATTGACGACCAGGTTGTTTTGTAACTGTAACCGACAAATCATGACCTTCCATAGGATCAGATACATCGCCATAATCAGAATCCAACAAAATATTTAATAGACTCTGATAAACCATTTTACCAAAGCCCCATAAACGGGATCCTTTTTCTTCTTCGCCACGTACAACAACGGCTGCATAAGTACGTAACTTAGGATATAGCTTCTTTGCCAATTCTCGTGATTCCGGAGAACCATCATCATGCAGCTTATTAATTAATTCCTGAATTGGATCAGGTTTACCAAATTGATGGGGTGCAAGAATGCCTGGATTATTACCAATATTGTAGTAAAAATACCTCTCATGAAATGGTGTACCATTTTCTGTTTTAAGTGGTAACATCCTAACATTAGTCTTGCCTTGTGGTTTCCACAGTGAACTAGCCGACTTTTTCCTACCAGAAAGCTGAGCCAATTTATTTCTAATTGCATCTAAATCAAGTGCCATTATTAATCTCCTTTATAATTCTTGTTTTAATCTTTGCATGTATAAAATACACAATCTTTATGGAAATTTATAATATAATGAATTTTTGTATCTAAAAAATTTAAATTAATTTTCATGCATTGGTTTAGCACCGCCAAAGAAACTGGCTTGTTTTCTAATAAATTTTTTATCCCTTTTTTGACCATGCCCTAAAGGCGCATTCCAACCAAAATTACCAACATTTGCTGTTGTGCTAATTTCTTCAATATCCTCAAATTTTGTTTTTCGCTTTTTCCGCTTTTTCAGCTTTTTATTTTTTTTCTTCTTTTCAATTAATAACGTTAATTCTTTACGTATTATTTGTCTTAATTTTTTTTCTGTGATTAACATATAATATTAATCCTTTTCTTTAAATGAAGTTGGTAATAAATCAACATTATATTTTTTAGCCAATTTAACTAAAGCAATTGTTGCAATCCCACCCCCAGGAAGTGCGACCAAACCAAGGAGCGGTATGCCCTTTGCTAAATCCTTTGCTTGTGTAGTTAATTCTTTACTTTCTTCAGGCGTTAATTTATTTCCTCTTACCATTTTTATAAGAATTTTTGAACCTTCTTTTGTTTCAGCTAGTTCTTGTTTTAATTTTAAAAGAAACCCCTTTGTTGCATCAATAGCACTTTTACCTTTATCTTTAATCCAACCCAACACATCTTGAAATTTGCCTTCTTGAATCATATGTTCCTTAATTTCTTGCCTAATAATATATTTTAATTTATTTTCATTAATAATCATATCACGCCCAAAATAGCTTTTATGTATTCCCTTAAATAAGATTCACCCGTATCCAGGTTATCATCACCTTCTACTTCATCTTCTGTCTTATTATCTCTTAGCCAACGATTAGATAATTTTTTATCCAATTCATATGCATTTTCAATATCTTCAGGTGTTATAACATTAGACATACGTTGTGAAGCCTGAGAACCAACATTTTGATGAACATCAAGTGGCCCGCTAACGGCATGAGTTTTTTTCCTACCACCAAATTCAGGCGAAACATTTTTTAAAAACGGATGGAAAATTTTCTTTCTTTGCATATTATAAATATGCAGCTAAATAATAATTAACATAATGATTTTTTACCTTTCTCAAATTGACAAGCCATACGATCTGCGTGGTGGACTAACAATGCAAGTGTTGGTTCTTTCATACCGTATGTTTTATTTTGATCGGAATACATTCCATCATTTAATAATATTGCAAGATATTCATCACGTGTAAGTTTAATTCCAAAGTGTTGCATTAACCAAAGTGTTCTTTGCGAATTAGGCATATATTGAATATTGTTATTAATTTTATAATTCATACCTCTTTCAAGATGCCAAGAAGAATCTTGTTCAATATACATGGGACCATCAAGGTCGCCGACCTTACCCCAATCATGAAAAAGAGCTGTAATAATCATTGATTCTTTAGGCACACTATCTTCACATTCATATACCTTAACAAGTTTATTTAAATTCAACAAAACACGTAACGAATGATCAATTAAACCACCTGGGTATGAAGCATGATATTCAGTTCTAGATGATGCTGGAGCAAATACAGCGGAATTTTCAAAATGATCTAACATTTTATTAACTGTTTTAGAACGTTTCCCTACTTTATTACATAAAGACCTAAATTTTAGCCAATTATCATGCATTTTTTTAACAGTTTTATCATCAACACTCATATTATCTCCTTATTCATAACAAACTTTATATCAAAACCATCAATATGTTCACCCATCTTCATTAAATTACTAAGTTCACATTCCATATCAGGGTGAATATCCAACATAAGACAATCATGTATAATAAAAATTGGATGAATCTTAAGGTTATTTTTTTTAATGTAATTAGTGATTGTATTAAAACCCAACATTGCAACATCAACGCCTGTTGATTGTATATAATAATTGTACAATACATTTGATGATGTTGTATCAGGTTTCAATGGTCGACCATAGTAATTGTATATGAATCCATGTTTCAATAATTCACTATGTAATTTTTTAACAATACCACTAATGTTAAAATATGAATCAAGTGCAGCACAGTAATTTTTAATTACAGTAATTGGCATGCTTAACCTGGTTGCTATTGTCTTTGGCGCAGCACCATATAAATAAGGTAATACAATTGATTTTGCAGTAACCCTTGTAATTCCAAGCAATGCGCTTTCAATCAAATCTTCATAAATATCAGATTTAACAATCTTATTGTGAATACCTCTAGCTATCCTAGGTTCAAGTGAAACATAATCAAGGGAAATAATTTTTCCATGTTTATAACGTGATGTTATCATTTTTTTCATATTCTTCTTAAGGGTAAGAATTCTTGGTCCTGATGCAACAGTTAATCGACCTGTTCGCGATGATAATTGATTATATTTAACAGGTTGAGCAAAACCATCATAATCTGGTTGAAATGTTCTTATGGTACTATGATTTGTATCGTTTCGTTCACTTGATAAAAACGTACGATATAGATCAATATCTATTACGGCTCTATCAAGGTTATCCATAAGGTCATGTGCCTTCACATAGATCTTCCTATGGTAATCCACCACCGAACTATTGAAACAGTCATAGATTGCATCCAAGACGTTTCTAACAAATTTCATATAAACTTTTGGTGGCATTACATATTGCCAACGTATCATATATAAATCCATTGGATCTACATTGAGTTCTAACAATGAATTACGATAATTCTCTGGTATAAAATCCAATTTTTTATTTAAAAGTTTAAATAATACATCAACACTTAAGCGGTTGTTGTTATCGCCATATACCCAAGTATTTGGTGGAATACCATCAATCCATTTAAATTCATTCCTATCATGATTAACCAGTAAATTTTGGCATGAACCTAAAACTGTATTTAAAACGCATACATTCACATTAACATTTTAAATTTTAATATAATATATGTTTTATTATTTATTACTTTGGTTCCGGTTTTTTATCGGCTTTTTTAGGATCGGGGGGTGCCGACTCATCATTGGGTGGTGTGGTATCGGCGGGTTTTGAGGCTTTTACTTGCTTTTCATAATTTTCAACTGCTTTCATAGCATCTTCTAATACACGATACACTGATTCATACTTCCCATATTGATCAATATTAATTAATTTTGCAGAAGTATCATACTTACCTTGGGCAATGGAATGTGTTACCTCAGATACCTGGTATATGCCATCAACAGTGGTTCCTGTACGAAAATCAACAAAAAACTCCTGCATATAGTCAAGTAATGGACATCCAAATAATTCAAGATCCAACATTGTTGGAATCATACGTAACGGTAACCTCATTGGGCCAGAACCTTCTGGGTCCGTCCAACCTGACCTATCATTTCCCATCATGTGTATTGTATTTAAACTAGGATCTTGAAGTGATGATAGTGAAGCCTTTTTTACCGCAGTTGCATTTGAGCCATAAATTATTGTTGGTACAGAATTCATAATTAATTCTTTAATCGCTTGGCCTTTATGCGCCACAATGGAATATTTTTTTGTCTTCTCATCTTGGGTTAAAATTCCTCGATATTTCGCTTCTTGAATTAATGCATTTGCCCTTTGTAACCTAACTGATTTAACCCCATCCCTTGAAGGTGGATGTTTGATTGTGCGACTCTCACCTTCGACAATTCTATTTACTTCGGTGCTTGTATGACCAGGTATTGCTGCACTATAATCTCTAATCATTTTTGCAATTCCACTACTGTCGTTTGCACGTAATAATTGATTTTCTGTTGCATACGGTGAATTTGTTCTATCAAAAACATGAATCCTTAATATTGATTTTTGATCTGCATTAGAGGCCGGTTGTCCTTCGATGGGGGTCATTGGGACAGTCTCAACATGAAAACCAATATCAGGCTGACTAAAGGTACCTGATCCATTACCTTTATCACGAAATGCTTGTTCAAGTTCTGCGTTAAATATTGCTGCTTTATTTCCTTTTGACTTTGACTTTTGCTTAGTTTCGAATGATTTTTCCTTAGTGGACCATTTACGTTCATAAAAAGATCCCAACTCATATGTTGCACTTGCCATTGAACTAATGAATTCTGCGTTTATTAAACCAATAAATTCGCCTATTTGCATTGATGTTGACTGCCTAGTATCCTGTATATGTTTCATCATTTTATCAAAATGATTAACACTAATTCGAAAAGAACCAATTGATGTATTTGACGCACCTGCACTATTATCATTAAAATTATAATAAATAAATTGGATTTCATCAAATCTACTTTGTGCGGCATTTTTCAACGGATAACCAACAAATACTAATAATAATTTTGCAAGCGAAACCGTACCATTGGTTCCTATACCTTTAATTTTGCCTTCTGCGACCTTATCTGGTTTACCATCTACCAAAAATGGATCACGCGTTAGGTTACCGGCGCCTTTTTTTATAATCTTTAAACGGTCACCATAGATTTGATCAATTCTCGCGGTCATTTCGCCTACCTTACCAGAGCCAGGCTTTCCGTCTTCACCGTATAAGGCCTTTAATTCCTTTTTTAATGCCGTCATATTGGCATCACTCGAAGCGGCTGTAAATTTTGCTAACAAAGCTTTATATTGGGTCTGTAATGCGGTTGTAAGGGACAATGCAACACGTTCACTACCGTCAAGAAAATTTGAACCGCCAATTGCCTTAACCTGCTCCTCTGTCAGTCCTGCCTTTTGTTGCAATTTCATTATTACACGCTTTGTATCCCTAATAAAATCACCAAGGCGACGGATGGTAGGGTCTTCCATTATATTTCCAACGCCTAATTCTCGTCCACCTTTCATATATATTTGTAGTTCAATGTTGACCTGACCTGTATCATCAAAATTAAATGATGAATTTGATATGCCATATTTTTCAGCTGCTTGAAATTCATTTATCAATGCACCGAATACATTCTCTTCAGGATCTGCAATCGGATGTGACCAACCATATTGTATAAACAATTCAACTTGTCCATATAGATCTGGATTCACAAGATCTGCAACCTCATGCAAACGTGAACGATCATGTAATATCACATTAAGCTTACCACTCTTATAGCTCATAATTCCTGCCGCTGATACAACCTGCACGTCAAAGGACGAAATAGATAAAAATGGGCGGTATTGATCAATGATGGGCGTTGATCTCGGGCCACCGGTGCCAACAAGTGTTTGTGGCGATAAAAACATTTCCATACCTGAAGATCCTAAAATCTTTTTAACATTATCAGGATCAGACTTGGCACGATCAGCAGCCTTTTGTACATTTGCACCATCACGTAATAGTCTTCCTTCAACGCTACCTGCTTGTGCCATTACCAATTCAGTAGGATCTTCTATCTTCTTTGCACCTTCAAGAAACTTATAAAGTGAAAGTGTGGCTAATTTTTTGCTAACTTGATTCACAGCAGGCCTATTTGATAAAACCTCTATATCTAAAAATGGTATGGCACGTGAAAACTCGATTGTTGGAATTGCATTTAAAAATAATGCAATTGCATTATTTTGACGTACAGCAGGTGAAATACGATTATCCTTTACAAACATAACCGTTATTAATGGTGGGTGATTTGTAGTATCGCTTGGTTGAGCAGGTGTATTATCACTAGAAGGCAATAATTTACCAAGGATTTCTTTGATATATGGCCCAGGGGCTGCATCTTCGGTACCTGATACCTTATCCCATAAAAATAATTGAATATTACTAGCAACCAATGTACCCATATTTACATTATCCGCACCCACTTTGGCACCTTGCGTTAATTCATGTTTCATCTTAGCAACCTGGTGTGCATATTTACCACCGGCTTGTCCCAAAATGGCATCTATAAATTTACTAACAAGTTTATCTAATGGTTTTGTATTTGGTGTTTTTTTCGTTTCGTTCTTCTTGGGTTGAGGAGGTGCTTGTTCAGATTTCTGTGTTGTAAAAAGTGTAGTTAAATAATCCTTTGTTGATTGTAGGCCAAAATATTTGTTAATTTTTTCCTGTATTTTTGGTAATTTTGATATTTTTGCCATGTTAACCTACGAATGCTATTATTTTTTCAATATCATCAGGTATCTTAATGTTTGTGCCCTGTGGGACCTGTAAACCCCAACCGATACCTGATGCAGCCGCTATAATCCACCATAACCTACCATCGCCATACTCACGAGCCGCTATGTGATCCAGCCGGGCTCGAAAAGTCGTTATTTCAGTTTTATAACCTATATTACCATTTTGTATTCCTGAACGAATTACATTGATATATGCAGGTGTTGCATAAAATAAACCGTCAGCAGACGCCAATTGACTTGTCCTTGTATACCTATTAAGTGCCATAATTACCTCTCATTATTCTGGGCCATCGCCATCCAAGAAAGATGCTTTCTTTATTTTATCCACAACACTTGTTCCCTTATCACCACCATCATATGTATCTTGCCCTGCTGTCATTCCATCAACAACCCTACCAACATTATATACAGGTGCCCTATTTGCTCCATCAGCGTCGATTCCTGGAGATATATCATGAATTGGTTGATACGATATTGAAACCTTGCACATTTTAGGTGCCCTATTATTTATCTCCCCCTCTACACCGGCGCTGTCTCCGTCCTTTATCGCAGGGCCCGCTATATTCCACGGGAAATTATCAAGCCAATCAAATTTTATAGACTTTATCACGCCCGCTAAGCCCCTACCTGGTGCACCTTGATTGAATGATTTAACCACTGCATTCTTGGTTTGGTCGAAAAAGTCAGCTATTGCACCAACCTTATCCACTTTCAGGCCTAATTCCTTGGCTTTCTCATCATATGCCTTTTTGTACGCTTGGCGGACAGCCTTATTCGCATTAGGATCCACATCGCTGGCATATTCTATTGCCCCTATGTTTCCTTTAACGTCAAATTCATTGGTTGCGGCTTTGAACCCAGCGTAATGAATTTTACTCTTCTTCATGTGACCAACATCAAGCTTAATTGTGCCTGCGCTTTTCACGATACCTTTTCCGGCCACTTCCCCAAGAATCTTGAGGTTCGAGTCGGCCGCCATGGCTTTCGTAAACTTCCCGCCATGGATCCCAAGTTGCTTCCGATCGGCTTTGGCTGCAACCAAATACTTATCGCCCTTTTTGGTGACGAAATTCAAATTCTTCATCGTGACCCACACCTTTGTACTGGCTGCCACTTTACCTTTCTTCAACCCCTCTCCCACCTTGGCTACTTTTTCTTTTTCTTGCATGGCGGCCGCTTGGGCTGCCGCCATGGCCGCTTTGAGGGTGCTGGACCGGGCCTTTTTACCGGCGATTTCAAATGAATCTGTGCCAACACCAAACAACCGTGCCAGTGCAAACTTTGTATAGTTTGATTTAAATATATCACCTAACCTGAGGCGTATTAAGGGCGAGGCTGATGGAATTTGTGAAAATGGTTGCACAAACTTTTCACCATTCGGGGCCGTTAGAGTTCTACCTGCATCATATTGTGGGTACACAAGCGTTACAAGTTTATTTATTTTCCACCACATTTCATCAAAATCATCATCATCAACGGCAACGACGAAGAAATCTATAGAAATACTCCTTGTTGTTGATTGATAAACCATAACCGGATCAACTCGTCCATATGCATCAGTCTGCTGGTGTTTTACTGCATATGAATCCTGTAAATTTGCTAAAAATGCTTGAAATGCAATAATTTCATTTGTTCTTAAATCATGAAAATAAAATGGCATATATTCCGACTCAAGCATGTCTTCGATATGCCTTAGCATTTCGATTGAAAAACGTTTTTTGCCGCGTTCCCACCCTGAGGTACCAAAGCCAAGATCATCGTCTCGCTCGGAATCCCAGAAATTATTTTTTTTATAATTTTTTTGTAAAATATTGTAGTCTACGTAGTGCGGGTTTCTTGTACCAGCCCCGACCGGTCGAGAGCCCGCAACTTTGCCATAATGACCATAGGCTGTTGTGAGGGATGCCGGTAAAATATATAAACTCGGGGCTGATGCGGCACCAAGCATATTCATTCCACCATATCTAATTCTAGTAGGACCTCCCCTCTTGTATTTATTACTAGCAATATGATGGCGTAAGCGATTTGTAGCTGGGTCAATTATTCCTTGATCAATAGCCCTAAAGGAGGCATCACCAATCTGTGCAGTAACATTTAACATACCAATGAGTTTTGAAGATTTGAGTTTATCAACGAGATTTATTGCTGACTGAGCACCTTCAGCAGGATTTGATTTAAATGTTTTTACTAACTTTGTTAAATCACCTGCTAACTGATTACCTGACATTACCCATGCACGTGTTAATGCTGCATAAAACGCAGGTGATCGTATTACATTAACAAAACTACCACCACCGGCACCTGCGGTCCCAAATGTAAGCCCAAATAACACCTCAACACCTTTTTTAGTTGAGATTGCGAAACCATTTTGAACCGGATTAATTCCTATATCGCTCAGGGTAAAAAACCCACTAGCACCCAAGGAACTCGCGGCAGATGTTTCATCTGTGCCTAATCTACGATCAAAATACATACCTAATGGTTTTTTACTTCTTTTATCATTTGTTCCCTGGGCCGCCTTACCGGACGGAAATAAGATTGGATTATTACGGCGTTTGGCTGAAAATCCATTAAAAATACCTGCAAATACCTGAACCAACAGTGTTGCTGCGATTGCAAGCACTGCCGCAAGAACAACCATACCCAACGGTAACCATCCATCAGAAATCATCACAGGATTATTAAGTGATCCAACAGAACCAAATAACTCATATGGTGAGCCCTCATTTTGTGAAGTTAAGTCTATATCCAAACCATCTGAATTTGTTCTCGGTGCTTTAAATGCCTTTGTTGCATACATCGACTTTGGATCAAGTTTTACTGATGCTAATTGTGATAGTGATGGTGTAAACATTGCGGCGGCTTCGAAACCGTCATCAGTCGGATCTTCTGAGACCATTTGCCATAATGATACATCCTGTCCAGATGCCTTCATCATTAATGATAGCCCAATCTTTGTCATATCTTCAAGCGTTACGCCCTTTGCAGATTTAGAATATTTTCCAAATCCTGAAATATCCTTAGGTACACCTGCAATTTTTTGTCCTTGAAAATCTTCTGCAGAAGTACTAGGTGACACATAGGGTGATTTTGAACCTGGGTTAAACCTATTTGATTTTAATACTTGTGATACCTGATATGCTAACGTTTCATCGTCGCTAGAAGGATCTTTTGTATAAGCATCATCGGCATAATATATGCTACCTGGCCCTTTTGACCCATCGTTTTGGCCAGGTGGTTCCAGATCCTTTAGGTAACTCATCCTTTTTTTTGCATGTTGTTGTTGAACTGAGGTTGCTTTTGTCCCATAGCCTATGGCGTCGTTCAAAGTAGGATTAGGTTTGGAATGGCCCTTCATTTCAGGCGCAAACTTTGTGGAACCTAAAGATTTAGCTTTTCCAAAATATAATCCCATTGTGGTCTTCTCAATATATACACCTTCAATTTCGGCGCCATCTTTGGATACACCTTCTGTTCCAGTGTCACCAGGCTTTGTTGAAGCAAGTGTATTTCCTCGAGTGCGGAGACTGCCTAACTTTTTCATTCTCCTTAAGGTAACATCTTTGGCATTTGGATTTGTATCAACTTTGGCCTTACTGGCATTCTTATAATATTTTCCCAATCTGGTTAATGTACCGGCTTCAATGGCAAGCCACTTTTCAGTTACCCCATCATCTTTAGTTATTGTACCATGTTTGTTATATTCATATTGATCTGATACATTAAGTCCTTCGGATGCACTGAATGCAGACTGCCCCTTGTGCTTATCGGGCCAAATTTTATCTTCTTCAATAAATTTTTGATATTTTGAACTTCCTGGCCCGGTAATACCTGGCGAAAATTTTTGTTTTTGGGCAATAAATTTATGAACATCATCTGGAATATTATTATCTTTTATTGGATCATATAAATCATCATCAGCCAACAGGGTATTAAAAGTTTCAGCATTGGCACCAGTACCTACATGGTTTCCCATTTCATATTTTGGAACCGTTGACGCAGGGGCTTCACCAGTATATGTGCCTATTCCTAAAGCAACAGACATTGCATCTTCAAGCGAATATTTATTTAAAGCACCACCTGCTTCATTACCAATTAAATCAGATGTAAGCGAATCTGAAAACTGTGTAATTTCAAGCTTGTCATCACTTTTTTCTAATCCATATGTATTTTGATTTGAATCATCTGCCACAAGGAATCTATTATTGTATAACGTAACACTTTCTGCATTGTCATTAGTTACATCATCCGTGCTTTGGCCATATTTACCAAGGTCCATATTATGGACTGCAATTTCCTTTGTTTCAAACGCAGGCACTGTGGTTGGATCACCAAATTCTGACCAGTTTCCACCCTTGAATAATGCTGGTATTTGCTCAGCCGGTAAAAATTCTTTAGTATTACTGCCATCTGTAGGGGCCATACCATCCCAACGACGAGTGTTTTTAAGCAATTGGTTAATTGGTTGCAAAACAACATTTTTTATTTCAGATGCCTGTATACCAGAATCATTGCCTTCAATATCACCCAAAAGTGTATGTGCTGTTTTTAATAGAGGATCGTCTTTTTTATATTTAATTTCAGTTGATACGCCAAATTCAAATTCAGGTAATATACCTTTTTTAACTGGATCAAAGGGTATTCCACCTACATTTTGATCAAATGGTTGGTTACCTTCAATAAAGCTATCAACAAAACTATGCCCAGAAGTAAAACTATCATCTTTACCAAAACCATATACAGAATCAACCGTTTCTATCGCCGCAAGGCCCTTTAACGTTTCATAATCAACCGTTTTTACATGTGGATTTGTTGCAGCCTTTGCTGTGGCCTCAGATTTATAATACCCCTGTGATTTATTAGGCCCATACGTTCCTGGTTTCAGTGTGATTTTTGTATTAGCTTCTGTCTCTAAATCACCGAGATCTGGCCATGCTGATGATTTACCTGATTGAATTTTAAAACCCCCAGGTTGTACAAACCCAGGTTTTGTATCTGCAACAAGTGATTTAATTGGCCAACGCGTTGTGTTTGTCGTAAGTTCTTCAAGTGCTGTACCAAGTTCAGCCAACTGATCATTGGTATCTTGGTTACCAAGAAGAAGTTCATGTAATTTTTGTTTTATTTCAGGTGAAGTGGTCCTGGCACCGAGTATTTTATTAAATACCTTTGTTTCTTTATCTTGACCGGTAGCCGTACCTTCCAATATTGAATTTGACATACCTGTAAATTCAACATCTTTCTTTGCGGCAAATACTTCGTGCGATATGACACCATCAACCCCAGGTTGGGGTGGTGTATAGGCTGCAGGTTGATTGAGCGAAACATGAAATTCATTTTCTTTTAGTTTTTGTAATCCTTCATACGTAACACTTAAAAGCCCAGCAGGTTTATCATCATATTGTGGATTTTTAAAATATTTCCCAAGATCATCACCAGCATATGAATACCCTGGATCAAATGCAAATTTTTTCATATCATGGGTATCAAATGGATTATTTTTTGCAAGATCTGTCCATACTTTAAAAGAATTAACCGGATCCAAAAAATCCTTGATATATGTAGAGTTTATACCAGTTGTTGAAAATGCACCTGGAATAAACCTATTAGTTGATTTTAAAAATGTTTGAACATCAGTTTTAATTTCGCCTGTAGTGTTTGTAGGATCTACATTACTTAATAATTTATGTCCCTTATCTGTACTTGAATGCTCACCTAATTCTAACGCTGGGTATGGTGGGGAATCACCTGTAAAAATTTTTGATTTTGTATTAGCCTTTAATGTGTTTATTGCAGGAAACTGATCAGGATCATCTGAAATAATTTTTCCATTTTCATCAAGGTGGGTTGTAAATACAGATTGGCCTGGCGTAGACGCATCAGGAATCTTAAAAATATTATTTTCTTCTGTTAATATCCTAGCAAGGCCAGTATTCCCTTCAAGGGTAACATCTTTTGTACCAGCTGGGGCCTCTGCAAGACTTTTATAATATCCTTGATTGCTTCCCAATGTAAATGGTACATTAATTAATGCTAGACTGGCTGCCTCAAATGCATGGGTTGCCTGGGTAGATAGATCTGGCCAAGAGCCCCCTTCAAAGAGCGTTGGTTCATCACTTGAGGCCAAGAATGGAGAAGTTCCATAATCAGTAAACTTATTTTTAGCCTTAATTAGCGCTTTAACAGAATCTTCAATAAACTTAGAAGCTGGATTTGTGGTATCAGGATAATAACTTAATATTTGATGTAATTCTGAAGATTTTGATTCCGTAGTATCCTTAGAAGTTCCCAAACCCTTCGGAAATGGTACTTTAGCAGCAGGATTAGATGATATAATTGCACTTATTGGTGTATTTCCTGCAGGGAATTGATCAACGTTTGTTGAAATAATTTTCCCTTCTTCATCAAGTTCTGTTGTATATACCGGTTGGCCTGGTGTTTTTATTTTTGGCGGTGGAAATGGATTCTGTGATGTATAATCCTCAAAACGACTTGTTAACGTAACAGATGGATTCTTTTTATATGCATCATGAATTTTACCAAAATCAACATCTGATAGATTAAATTTTATGAAACTATCAGGATCACCCTTTACAGATAACTTGGGTGTTACAGTCTCACCGTTTGATAAAATTCCATCTTTGGGATCATAAGTCATCCATTACCCTCTAATCTTTAATTATATCTTTACCCTTAAGATCAGCATCTTTAATTCCACCAGCATTTTGCATTTTTGTATTTAAATCAAACATCGGATTCTGAACACTCATCACAAACTGCTCAACAATTTTTTCTATTTTTTCCCTATCCTGTTCAGGGGCCATTTCAATTAATTTTTTATAGTAATCATCTCTCTTTAATTGTGCCATTACATCAAATTTATCTAACATATTTAATCTCCTTTATTCATTATTTATGGTTTAGCCGCCTTTACAAACGGTGTTGTCCTTGAAGAGCCTTGGGCACCGCCGGCTGGATGAACCGTGGCAACTCGTGCACCTGTTTTTAGACCGTGACCTGGGCCTGTTGCGTCTAGAACGGCCCTAATAACAGTAGGAGCCACGGCACCGCCGACATCGGCGGCGTCCATTCTAATATTTATAGTTAGATTAACATTAACTGGGGCTATATTTAATGGAATTGCGGAGGTGCCCGATGCTGAAAAAATATTTGCAACCTTTCGCATTTTTGTCTCAAATGTACCTAAATTAACATTACCAAGTGCCTTCTTAATCGAATTTATCTTGTTAACAAATTCAATGATTGTATGTATCTGCCCACCACCGACCGTAAAGTTGGATGTAACACCGGTATGGATTGCCTTTGCTTCAGCCGCAATATCTATTAAAGGTTGTTTAGAATTTTTAAGTGCTGATGATACCCTTGATAACTTTGTTTTAATCTTTGATGAAAAATCCTTTGAAACACCCATACCATATAGATCTTTCATACGATCAAATAATTCTTTTACTGGTGTTAGCATTCCTGCAACCAGCGAAGTCGTTGTTTGAACGGCCCCGGACGAAGGAGCCTTGGCACCACCGGTCCCAACAACATCCACAATACCATCCTTTGCTGATTTAATCGATAATGTAAGTGTTTTCAATGCTTCCCTGACCTTCTTGGGATCAAGTTTCTTTTTATACCCAAGCCATACAAGGTTTTCCCGTAGGTCCTTAAAGCCCTTAAACGCAGTGCCAATTGATTCAATAAGCGTTGTTGGATCAGTAAATGCCCCTACCTTCATATCCTTGAGCTCATCAAATGCAACATTTATAATTCCAACAATATCCTCCATTGCTGTTTTGACTTTACCCTTTTTAAGTCCTTTGATTGTCTTCTCAAATTCCTTAAGCTTTGGTGAGAAGGCCGTGAACTTCGTAACGATTTCCATAATTTGATTTGCACGATCAAGAAGAGCCTTCGGTGTTGTATCAACAATAGCCTTTACTCTCCTGACTTCTGGTCGCATGGCAGAGACTCCAGGGGTAGTTGTAAGACCTTTCCTTTGTTTATCAAGTTTGGCTGCTTCATCCCTCACTACTTTAGCATGATCCTGTTTTTTCATCGCTATGAGCTTTGGATCTGATTCTGGATC
>Ga0080013_1000834_pt1 | contig 42404 bp, 51 predicted proteins | sample ETNvirenome_6_85_FD_69236 | JGI IMG/M metagenome (GOLD analysis project Ga0080013, IMG submission 69236) | Marine viral communities from the Pacific Ocean - ETNP_6_85 (SPADES assembly) (version 2) | ecosystem: Environmental > Aquatic > Marine > Oceanic | place: Pacific Ocean | collected 2013-06-19 | reverse complement strand
GGCGAGCGCCTCTGATCGGGAAAATTGCGGTGGCGACATGGCGAGCGCCTCTGATCGGGAAAATTGCGGTGGCGACATGGCGAGCGCCTCTGATCGGGAAAATTGCGGTGGCGACATGGCGAGCGCCTCTGATCGGGAAAATTGCGGTGGCGACATGGCGAGCGCCTCTGATCGGGAAAATTGCGGTGGCGACATGGCGAGCGCCTCTGATCGGGAAAATTGCGGTGGCGACATGGCGAGACCTGGCACAACTGGCCGCTGACCTGGATGCCGCGATGCACGGAGCCGTTGACAAGCTGCGCTCGGAGCAGGGCCACAGTTGGACGGAGATCGCTTCTGTGCTCGGAACGTCACGCCAGGCGGCGCACAAGCGTTTCGGGCGCTCCGAGTAGCTGCAGCATTGCGACAGCCCCCGCCGCTGTGAATGACCCGGTGGCGGGGGAGGTCGGAGCGCTGTGCTCCTGACAGGAAAGTTGACAGTACTGTGCGCAGGCGTGTACACCCGTGGGTGGGCGCTTCTGCGTCCGTGTCCAGACCATTGAGCCCCCACGGGGGCAACGGAGAACCGAAATGAAGCTGACCAAACTCAACACGTACATCGTCCCCGGGCTCGACTCGAACATCGGCGTGGAGCATGCCGAGGGGCGCACGCGGATCTACGTCGCCGCGCAGGGCTGCAGCCACAGCAAGGCGGGAACCACGCGGCGCAACCCCGACCGCTCCGCGGCCCTGCGCGTGGTCGCCTCTCATCTGGTGGTGTCGGCCAACGGCGAGCGCATCCGCGTGGGCGGGGGCAAGAAAGGGATGGAGCCCACCGTGCTGGCCACGCTTCTGGTGGATGCGCTTCTGGCCGTCTGCCGCAAGCGCGGTAACTACCGGCTCGATCTGTCCGTGGCCGCGCACGTCGCCGCCGAGGATCTCGGGCTGGTGCTCAAGTCGACCGCGGCCCCCGTGGCCAAGCGCGTGGGTCCGATCACGCCGCGGCCGCGGTCCTTGTCCATTGTCTTTAGGGGGTTTTGAGTTGAGCTACAGGCCGAAAGAAACCTGGACCATTCGCAGAGACCGCCACGGATTCTTTGCTGCGCTGATGCGACAGCCCGGGGATTACTCCTGGCGTTCGCTGACCACCAAATCGATCGACCGCGCCGGGTTGCTGCTACAGCGCCGGCGTTGCCATGGCGACGAAGGCCTGCGGTGTCACGATGGATGTGACATCCCGGAACAGCCCGGGCGTTACGGCTACATCGGATGAACTACACCATGCACTCCCGAACGGGCCGATTAATTGGCTTCGCGCGCACCCTGGTCGATGTGCTCCGGTACGGAACGGATCGCTGGTGCGCCGACTGGCAATTGGTGGGTGCGTCACCGCTCGGGGCCTACTATCAGTGCGCTTGCGGACATGTACAGCCGGCGCCAACGGGCATGCCGCGACACCTGGCGATGGTTCAGGAGCCCTGTGTAGGCCCGGGCTGCGTGCGGTGCGGCTAGCAGCCCTGAGACTGGCCCCGGGCCCATCCCGGGGCATGTCTGAGCGCTCCTGCTCCAATGAAGAGAGGTACGGAATGACCCGAATCAAAGCCGAACACGGCGGTACATGGCGCGTGATCTTCCCCAACGGTGACGACACGCCGGCCGGCACCCTGGCCCGGGCATGCGAGATTGCGCGCGCATGGGGAGGCACCCAAGCCTTCGCCCTGGCCTTCGAGCCCGGGGACACGACCCGCTACAAAGTCACGTTCTGTGGCGACCTGTTCACGTTCTGGTCCTGGGAACAAGACTGGAAGGGAAGCACGATCGATCTGGCGTGCGCCATGCCTCAAATGCAAAAACACTACACAAACGATCGTGCCGATCGGGGTGAACTGGTGCGTCTCATGGTGTTGGATGCGATGCCCGGGCGGCGGAGTAACCCGCACACCGTGGAGATGCTGACCACCCTGGTCGACGCGTGGGTCGAATGACCTGGCACACCCCAACAATTTGTGTGCAGTGCTCCCAGGACTGCGAGCCTGCCATCTGGCGAGACGGCGCCCCCCTGTGCTCTGCCGAGTGCCTCGGCGCAGCACAGGCGCTTCTCGCCGCATGCCGCACCCTGGATCGGGCCGGCAAAGCCGAAGAGAAGGCAGGCGGCCCCCCCCGGTGGGTCGTGGACCGGGGCGACGGCCGGGGCACGGCGCACGCCACCCGGGCCTATGCAGACGCCCGGGCCGCGTTGACGACCCTGCAGTTCCCTGATCTGATCCCAAATTTCGTTCGCTCAATCACTAAGGAGGACCTGGAATGATCAAACCTGTTGTGAACAAACCGATTGCGTGCCTGTGCACGCCCCAAACCGCGCTTCTCGGCGTCATGGCTCACGAGGTCTGGGCCTATCTGAAGGACGAGCACCCCGCCGCCGCCCGGGCCGACGCCCGCAAGCGCGGCTGGACCGTGACCGCCGATGTGGTGACGTGCCCCGACCACAAAGGGGGTGAGTGATGCTGCGCCGTGCCGTGACGATCAGCCGCGACCGCGACCCGCAGACCCGCGAGCCCACGGGCTGGCGCTTCACCGCCCGCAACGGCGACGACTGGCCGTGCGCCTCCCTTGCCGAGGCCCTGGCCCACGTCCGCACCCACAAGGCCGAGCGCCTCGACTACCAGCCGGGGGACGGCACGCGGTACGAGGTCACGCTGAGCGCCTCTGCGTTCACGTTCTGGTCCTGGTCCAACCGGTGGATGGGATACACGATCGACTTCGGGCCGCTGGGTGTACACGACGACAACATCGAGTGGGCGATGTCCACGCTCGTGGACCAGGTGTGCGGCGAGATGACCCGCAAGCACACCACGCGCATCCTCGTGACCCTGCTGGGGGAGTGGCGATCTGCTGAGCAGGAGAAGCTCGGCAACGCCCTGTGCTTCCTGCCCGACGACTGCGACTGCACGACGTGCAGCAAGCCCCAGCGCTCCGGTTCCCGTGTCCAGTGGACGGAGCGGGAGTTGCGGGAGTGGTCCGCGGTCAACGGCGCGTGCTTCCGACGCGTTGGCTCCGCGGCTTCGTGCGACGACACCGCGACGGCCTACTGCTACCAGGACTGCATCGACGGCACCACGTCCAACGCGACGGCCTACTTCGACTGGCTCAAGGTGCAGGAGGCGATCGACCGCTGCGACGAGCCCGAGTGTGACTGCGTGACGCCATGCGAGTGAGCCTCAGCAAGCAGGCCTGGCGGGAGATCATCGCGGCGCTTCAGACCCGCCAGAAGCAGTACGAAGCCGTGGCCCTCACCAACCAGAGCCTGGCCGCAGACGCGGCGTGGGAGCGCTCCCGGCTGTGCGGGCGCGTGGTGGGCGTGGTGAAGGAGAAGCTGGGCGAGGTGACCGGCGAGGCCCCCAAAGGGGAGCCCCGCGGTCATGTGGTCCAGACCAATGAACCGACCGGAGGAGCTTAGCACATGCCGTCACCAGCACCACTGACTCCAGCTCAGGAGCTTTGCGGGCTCCTCGACAGCGCGGGCCTGTCCCGGCGGCAGAGCGCCACCCTGATGGACGTGTCGCCCAGCCTGATCCAGGCCTGGTACGCGCAGGCGGCGTTCGACAACGACCTGCGCACCACGATGACCACGCCGCGGCATCCGACGATCCACATGCTCAAGCTCGCGCGGCTCATCTTCGAGACCCACGATCTCGGGCGTGAGCGGGCGATGCTGGCGCAGTTGAAGCGGGAGCGCCGTGGGGGCAGGGGCGGGCGACCGACCGGCGCCAGCCGGGTGCCCGTCGAGGATCTGCCGCCCGCGCCGCGTGTGCGGCTGCAGCGCAAGAAGAAGAAGAAGCGCGTCCGTGAGCGGGCGCGGGCGGCGGGTGGGTACATCAGCCGCAAAGACCTGCAGGACAAGATCGCCAGCGCACTGGGGGGCAAGACCAATGAGTAGCGAACTGACGACGACGACCGCGGTGCTGGCCACCGTGAGCGGCCTGGCCGACGACTGGCTGGCGGCTCACCGTGGCAACACGCGCAAGCAGTACGGGGCCGAGCTACGGCGCTTCTCGGCGTGGCTGGGCCGTCCCGGCGGCGAGGCGCTCCTGGTGGCGGGCTCCGCGGGGGCGCGTCGGCTGGCGCTGGCGTACCGCGACCACCTCGCGGGCCGTGGGCTGGCTCCTGCCACCGTCAACCGGGCGCTCGCTGCGCTCCGGTCGCTGGTGTCGCTGGCTCGGGACATGGAGCTTGTCGACTGGTCGCTGCGCGTGCCGGGGCTCAAGGCCCGGGCGTACCGCGACACCACGGGCTGGTCGGTCGAGGGCGTCAGGTCCATCCTGGCCGAGGCCGACAGCCACCCCAACGCACGCAAGGCGGCTCGGGACGGGGCGCTTCTGCGCGTCGTGTACGGGCTCGGGCTGCGACGGGGCGAGGCTGCGAAGCAGGACGAGGCGATCGGGCTGCGCGTCAGCGACGTGGACGGCGATCGGCTGTGGGTCATGGGCAAGGGCTGCGACGACCGTGCGCCCCTGACCATGCCCGGGCCCGTGGTCGAGGCGATCGACCGCTGGCTCACCGAGCACCACCCGTTCCCGGCGCCGGGTGAGCCTCTGTTCGTGTCGCTCGACAACCGCAGCCGGGGTGCGCCTCTGTCGACGCGGAGCGTGGCTCGCGTGGTCAGCACGTACGCCGCACGGGCGGGGCTCAAGGCGGCTGGGGCGCACGCGCTGCGTCACAGCGCCATCACTCACGGGCTCGACGCCACCGAGGGCGACGTGCGGGCCGTGCGCGCCTTCTCGCGGCACGCCAAGCTCGAAACGCTGATGAAGTACGACGACAACCGCAACGACGGGGCGGGGCGCGTGGCGGCGCTCCTGGGAGGGCTGGCATGAACGGCAACCAACGCTGGCTCGGTGGCCGCGACTCCTACGTCGTGCCCGCCTCCGTCATCCGCACAGCCGAGTACGAGGTGGCCGAGTTCGCCTCCGACGCGACCGCCAAGGGCTTCGTGCTGGAGCACCACTACTCGGGCACGTACCCCAGCGCTCGCTGGCGCTTCGGGCTGTACCGGCTCGGACAGTTGGTCGGGGTCGCGGTGTTCTCGCACCCGTGCTCCAACCGCGTGCTGACCAACGTGTTCGGTGAGCACCCCGCCGTGGAGCTTGGGCGCTTCGTGCTGCTGGACGAGGTGCCGGGGAACGGCGAAACGTGGTTCCTGGCCCGGTGCTTCGAGCTTCTGCGCGAGCGCGTCCGCGGCGTGGTGAGCTTCTCCGATCCGGTGGCCCGCGCCACGCAGGACGGGCTCGAGGTCCACCCCGGCCACATCGGGACGATCTACCAGGCCCACAACGCCCGGTACCTCGGGCGCGCCACGCCCCGCTCGCTCAAGCTGCTCCCCGATGGGCGCGTCTACAGCGCCAGGGCCATCCAGAAGGTGCGCAAGCAGGAGAAGGGCTGGCAGCACTGCGTGGAGGTGCTGCGCTCCTACGGAGCGCCCGCGTACGACGGCGACGGCTGGGTCCAGCGGGCACTGGCTCAGGTCACGCGTGGGCTGCGCCACCCGGGCAACCACCGCTACGCGTGGATGCTCGACCGGCGGCTGCGGCGGCGCTTCACGGCCTCGCAGCCATACCCGAAGATGGTGGCGGCATGAGCGAGATCACACGTGTCGTCCTCATCTCCTGCACGCAGGCCAAGCTCGACAGACCAGCGCCTCCGAGCCGCCTGTACACGGGCGTGACCTGGTCTACGTGGCGTAGACACGGCCCGCCCTCGCCTCCGTGCGGCTGGCACCTGTTCGCGCTGTCCGCGGAGCACGGGCTGGTCCCGGCCTGCCGGCAGACCATCGCGCCGTACGATCGCAAGCTCGACGCCGCACGCGTGGCTGAGTTGGCACCCCTCGTCGCCCGCCAGCTTCGCCCGATGGTCCTCGAGTTCGACCGGCGCGCCGAGCGCCTGCCGATCGAGGTGGTCGTGGTCGGGGGGAGCCTCTACCAGCAGTTGGCCACCGAGGCCGGGCTCCCCGTGGTCGCGCGCATCGACGGCACCGCGGACGAGAACGGCAAGGCGGGGATCGGCATCTTGCGCCAGCGCCTCTCACGCTGGGCGAAGTGGGTCTACAGCAGCGCCAACGCGACTCCGTACGCCGAGGCAGCGTGGCCCCCGCAGAGCGCCCCTTCTGCCCACGACGGCCCGTGGGTAGCCTGACCACGCCTCCGCGCGTCCTGCGCGATCCCCTGTCCACCTCCGGTTGACACCCGCTGACAACACTCGTCCTTCCCAGACTCGCGGGCCGTGTGCCATGCTGAGAGCCGTATGGCCGCGAAGACACAGAAGAAGACCCCCGCCCGCCGCAGGGCCACCGACCCCTACGCGCTCCTGAGTTGCGGGGGACAGTGGGTGCCCATCGCCAGCGAAGCTCAGGCCCGTGACCGCAGGGCCGACGCTGTGCTCTGGCTGCGGACCCCGTCCACTGACGAGCTGGAGTCCGTGCTCATTACGACCGGCCCCGATGTCAGCCAACTCGTGCTCCGACCCGATGGCGTGCCCGTCCCCCTGGGCGATGCCGCGCCGCACCTGGTCCCCGAGCCGGTGGCAGCGCCTCTGAACGTCGGGCACCCGCAGGCCGTGCGAGCCGTCGAGAGCCTCAAGCAGGAGACCGGGCTCGGGGAGGCCGAGGTGTTCGAGGGCATGATGCTGATCGCAGAGGAGGGCTCCCGCCGGGGCGGCGGCTTCATTCGGCTGGGCAAGACAATCGTGCAGGCCCGGCGCCGGGCGCGGCTGGACAAGGTGCCCTGATGGCGAAGAGCAAAGCCCAGAAGAAGAAGGCCGCGAAGAAGCGCCACCGACGCGACATGCAGGAGCAGAGCAAGCGGAAGCTGTCGCACGCGGTCCTCGAGGCGCTCATCACCGAGTTCATGGACTCCGTGACCTCTGCGCTGTACGTGCTGGCCGAGGTCAGCGACGGCTCCTTCAAAAGCGAGGACGGCAAGTTCAACCAGACCCGCGCCCTCAAGGGGCTGCTGGCCGTGTGCATGGTGGAGGGGGGCAACCTCGAGAACCACATGCAGCACCACGTCGACACGGGCGGGCCGCTGCGACCCCGGCACAAGGCAGCACAGAACGTGCTGGTGCCGTGGCTGGAGAGCGTGCTGGGCAGCGAGGAGGGGCAGCGCCTCTCGCACATCGAGGCCGACGCCGACGTGAACCACGACCCCGGCGTGTTCATCCTCGTGAAGACCACGCACCAGCTACTCCGTGCGCTGCACACCGCGATGCACGTCGACTCCACCGTCGACCAGCGGAACAGCGCCGTGCGCCAGTTCGAGTCCCGCGTGGGATGGGGCTGACACAAACCAAGCGCCCGGGCTGGACCGTATGCGACCGGCACGGCTACCGACACACCACGGGAAGGACCACGCTGTGCCATCACCCCGACTGCCTGTCCCGCATCATGCTCGCGCTGTCCGCGCGCAGTCGGATGGCGAAGGGGGTGGTGCAGTTCTGCAGCGAAGATCCCCAGGTCTGGGACGACTTCGTGGCCTTCGTTGCATCGGAACTCGCGCGCAAACCGCCCAACCAGCACTTCCTCGACGCGCAGAAGGTGTTCTGGATCGGGAGCAACTTCATGAAGAAGATGCTGCGCGAGCGCGCCCGTGCGGCCGTGACCGAACAGTACGAGGAGTTCGAACTGACGGGGGACCAGTCGAAGTCGACCCGCCGTGCCGTCCACAGCAGCGGGCTATACAAGTTGTACGCTCGCGAGGTGATCGCGCTGGGCAACCAGATCGACCCGGTCTGCACGGCGCACTGCATCGGGCTGGTGAGCACGGTGGAGGCGGTGAAGCTGTCGGGCGAACCGATCGGAAAGTACAAGGCGCGGCTGGAGCGCTACCATGTGCAACTGCGCGAGGAGGCGGAGGAGTTCCCTAATGAGTGACCGCAAGCACCTCGACAGCCTGCACGACGCGATCAAGAAGCTGCCCGCCCTCGAGGCCGGTGACTCCACGCTGGTCGAGCTCCTCCTGCGCCTCATCATGGACACCCCGAACGACGACCCCGAGTCGCCGTACGCCTCCAGGGCCACGGTCAAGCTCAAGGCCATCGAGTTGATCCACAGCATCAACAAGGACAGCGCGGGCGGCGCGGCCCGGCAGGCGCTCCTCGATCTGCTGGACGAGGCCAACGAGGCAGAGGTCACGCTCCTGCACGCCGTGAGCAGCGACGACTGAGCGGGCAGGTACCAGACCGCATCCGCGAAGAGGTGCTGCAGTGCGCCCGCAGCTTCGAGTACTGCTCCCGGCGCTGGTTCAAGATCCTCACGAAGGACTCGCGGCTGGTCAACATCAAGGCCAAGCCCGCGCAGAAGGAGGTCGTCAGCCGGCTGCTGGCCAACCACTGGCTGTACGTCCTGAAGTCCAGGCAGATCGGGGTCACGACCATCCTGGCGTGCCTGTTCTTTTGGATGGCGCTGTTCCGTCCCGGCTACCGCGTGCTGGTCGTGGCGCACAAGGCCGAGACCGCCGAGGAGATCTTCCAGATCTTCAAGCGGCTGTACCAGCACCTGCCCACCTTCCTGCAGTTCGAGATCAAGCGCGAGAACCTGCGCGACCTCACCTTCTTCCACGGCGGGCGCATCCGGGTCACGACCGCCGGATCCGACATGGGCGCCGGGACGACCTGGAACGCCATCCTCGGCACCGAGTTCGCGCGGTGGAAGCGGATCTCCGCGGCCATCGAGGCGCTGCTGCAGACGGCTGCGCCCAACGCGTACGTCGTGTTCGACACCACGTCGATCGGCCTGAACGAGGCGCACAGGGTCTGGACCGAGGACAACGGCTACAACAAGTACTTCACCGGCTGGCTGGACGAGGGGACGTACACACGCAAAGACCCGCCGCCGGGCGGTCCCGATGGGCCGGGCACCTTCTACCCGCACGAACGGGAGTACATCAAGGCGCACAAGTTGCGCCCCGAGCGGGCCAACTGGTACGCGCACACACTCCGAACGAAGTGTACGAACAGCCAGGTCACCTTCGACCAGGCGTACCCCGTCAACGCCGACGTGGCGTGGGTCACCGCGGGCGCTCGCTACTTCACCCGGCTGATGATCGCCCCCAGCGAGCCGCCCGAGGACGGGCTGCGGATCTTCGAAGCGCCCCAGCCGTTCGCGGTCTATAGCGCTGGCATCGACACGGGCTCGGGCTCGGGGCTCGATAGCTCCACCGTGGTGATCAAGGACGTGACCGACACGTCGCAGCCGCGAACGGTGCTCACCCTCCAGCTCAGCACGGTGCGGCAGATCGAGTTCGCCCGTCAGGCGTACAAGTACGTGTCGCAGTACCGGGCGCTGGCTGTCATCGAGTTGACCGGTGGCTACGGTGGGCCGGTGCAGGAGTACTTCGAGGCGAAGGAGTACGACCACCTGTGGGTGCGGACCCAGTTCGACAAGCTCGGGCAGAAGACCGTGGACAAGCTCGGGTGGATGACCTCGGAGCAGACGCGCCCCGGGCTGCTGGCGACGGCCAACGATCTGCTGGCCACAGGGAAGTGGGATCCGGTGGACGACCGCATCAAGACCCAGATCAACACCTTCGTTTTCAACCCGAGGGGCAAGCCCGAGCACTCGTCTGGCCGGAAGGACGACCTCGTGCTGGCGTCGGCCATGGCGCTCAAGGGCATGGACCAGATCGACGCCGTCGTGGACGACGTGCAGAAGCACCCGAACCGACCGCCCACGTCCTTCCAGGAGATGGCGCAGTGGGAGTCCAGGACCGGCAACAAGTGGGACGCCACCGAGGGAGGCGCGGCCACGCCGCCGTCCATGCTTGTCAACTGAGGCTTGACACCCCCCGGAACCCCGCCACATCATTACGTCGTGCTGTCGCAGAAGAACAGGGAAGGGCTTGCCGCGGGGATCCGAGAGATCGACAAGGCAGAAATGACCCTGGCCGACGCGCCAGCACCGGAGCCGGAAGCTGCTCCCGAGCCCACGACGGAGCCGACGCCGACCGAGGAGTCGGGGCCGTCCAAGTTCGAAGCAGAGCCCGACTCCACCCCGGCCCCGCCGCCCGACAATGCGGCGTCTACGGGGGGACCGCCAGCCCCCGAAACAACTCCCAGTGGCGAAGGTCCGACCGAGCCGAAAGAGGGACACAGAGTCCCGTACCGCACCTACAAGAACACCCGCGACGAGTTGAAAGGCTTGAAGCGGACGCACCAGACCGTTGCCGAGGAGAACAGTTTTCTCAAGCAGCAGATGGAGCAGCAGCAGGCGCAGTACAAGGCAGAGTTGGAACAATTGCGGGCCGGTGCTCCGAGCGAGCAGCCCCGTGAGTCAGCGTCGGAGACCGACGAGGACTGGGTCAAGCGACAACTCGGTGCGTACGACGACTGGGATGAACAGTCCCCATCGACAAAGCGCATGGCAGCGATCGAAGACCGACTGAACCGTCGTGATCTTCGTGAGGCCCAGGCCGAGTTGGACAGCGATGTGGCCAAGGTTCTCGAAGCGTACCCCAGCGTGGACAAGCGGGTTCTCTATCGTGCCGTGTCTCGTGATGCCTCGATCGATCTGATGGAGTTGGGGCTACGACTGCAGAACCGACACAGCGAGAACAAGCAGGCGATCATCGCTGAGTTCATCGCTGAGAACCCGGAGTACACGCGAGAGCAGGTAGCTGCTGCCGCGGACGCTGCGGAGTCGGGCACGACAGTCACGGCACCTCCGCGTCCACGCAGCAGCGGCAACGGGCCCGTGGCGCAACCAGCAGCAGACCGATCGAAGGGCAACGGATGGGACCGCATGCGCGCGTTCCTCCGCAACGCGTAAAACCTTCGCGCCCGCCTCGCGGGCAACATCGGGAGACTCACCACCATGGCAACGATCAATTCACTGAACGACATTCTCAAGGAGTTCGTGGTCGATGAGATCATCGACCAGATCAACCAGGAGGTCATGGCCCTGGATCTATTCCAGAAGCAGGAACTGGACTGGAACGGACGACTCGTCCACATCCCCATCCACGTCACCCGGAACACGGGCGTGGACTGGAACGCCACGGGCTCGCTGCCCCCCGCGGGCCAGCAGGGCTGGGAGGCGCTCATCGTCACCGCCCAGAAGCTCTACGGGCGCGGCCACATCGACGGCGACGCCGTCGCGGCGCTGGGCAAGGGCGGCGCGAACTCGCTCGTCAACTACGTGCAGGCCGAACTCGACACGCTGAAAGAGGACGTGAAGGACGACGCCAACAACGCCACGATCAGCGGTGGCGAGGTCATCGGCTTCCTCTCCGAGCAGGGCTTCCTGGGCGCGGCTCCGCAGGACTGGATGTTCGACGGCGACTTCCCGAAGCTCGACGCGCTCATCGCGGCCCACGGCAACGCCGTGTGCCAGTTGGTCCGCTTCTCGGACAAGTTCGTGCATGCGACCAACATCACGATCACGGCGGTCGACGCGGCGGCGGGCACGGTCAGCGTCCTGCTGGCGCTCGACACCACGAACGGCGCTGGTGGCTGGAACGGTGCTGCTGCGGTGCCGCCGCAGAACGCCAACCTGACGACCGGTGACATCTACGCGGTGCAGATCATCAACCCCGCGGGCATGCTCACGGACGTGCAGGCCGAGATGACCGGCGTGTACTCGAACCTCGGCCTCGTGTCGCCCTTCGGCGTCAACGCCGCGAACAACGCGTCCATGCGGGCCAACGGCTTCACTCTGGTCGCCGAGGGTCTTGGTGGTGCGCCGCCCAACACGCGGATCGCGCTCGACCTGGACCTCCACCTCCAGCGGGCCATCGATGAGGTCTACGAGTCCTCGGGCAAGGACATGGACTGCTTCCTGACGGGTGTCCGTCAGCGCAGCCGGTACGCCAGCCTCATCACGGGCACCGTCCAGGCCGACTTCGCCAACCGCAAGACGGTGGGCGAGGCCAAGGGTGGCTTCAAGACCTCGGGCGGCGGCGGGCTGAGCTACGGCGCCTGCCCGATCAAGGTCACGCGGCACATCGCCTCGGGTCACTGGATCGGCCTGTCCAAGAACTCGTGGCGTCTGGCCGAGCTGGAGTCCATCGGCTTCATGGACCTCGACGGTGCCATCCTCTCCCGTGAGGCGGGCAACGACTCCTACGAGTTCACCGTGCGCTGGTACGTGAACCTCGTGTGTGTCCAGCCGAACGCAAACGTGATCTTCACGGGCGTGACGGTGTAGCTCTGCTCGACGCTCTCCTGGCTGTCCTCGCGCTGTCCGTGCTCCACGCCAACTTCTGGTTGGCGCTGTGGGCGCGGCGGCGCGTGGAGGCCGAGAAGGCGTGGGCCCACAAGGAGCTACCCCCGTCCGTGCTGCTGGAAATGGCCGCGGACGATCAGCACGACTACGACGACACCCGGTCGCCGCAGAGCCTGCTGGACTTCGTAACCTCGAGGGAGTGAGTCCATGTCCAACGTATTCGGACAGCACAAGGCGAAGGCCAGAGCAGAAGCTGCTCGCCAGCGCATGGTGGAAGCCGAGAAGGCGAAGCGGGAAGCTGGCGACGACTCCGGTCTGGGCTGGCTGACTCCGGTTCTGAGCGCCGTGGGAACGGTGGGCGGGGCCGTGGTGGGTGGACCGGCAGGGGCTGCTGCCGGTAGCGCTCTGCTCGGTGGCGTCGGTAGCCTCATCACCGGGGCCGTCGAAGGTGACGGCGAGGCGGCGCTGGGCGGGGCCACGTCGGCAGCAGGCGGGCTGGCCTCCGCTGGCGGTGAGGGCGACATGTCCACGCTGTTCGCCGCCTTCGAGCGCGGACGAGCGGCCGGCTCCCGCCGTCGCAGGCCGCAGCCCGCCACGCCTGACGGCATCCCCATCTACCAGCCGCGCCGCCGATGAGCGACCCGCTAGCAGAGGCGATCCGCCGGACGCAGGCTGACATACGCGCTTACGCCCAAACGAAGTATGGCACCACGGGCGGGCTGAACGTGGACTCGTTGACCGATCGGCTGATGGAGAAGGCGTGGTACGGCAAAGAGCACCCCAGCCCCGAGGCTTACGGCGCCGTGCGGCAGGCTCTCCACAACGCAGCCACAGGCAAGGAGCAGCAGCCGCTGCCCTTCGCGCTGTTCCGCGAGGCGGGCCACGGCATGTGGGACGGTCCGGCCGCCGACATGAAGATCGAGCCCAACCACCACCGGAGAGGCGACGACGAGACCGTCACCGGGGACGAGCGGGTCGACTCACAGAAGCACGCCAACGAGACCAACCTGATGTGGGCGCTGCAGCAGGAGGAAGATGCCAGCGCGGCCCGATGGGGGGACAGGAAGCAGGCGGCGACCAGGCTACTTCTTCCGAGCGCAGTTGCACGATTGCTGGACAGGCCCCCCCAACAGTTGCTGGCCAGCCCGCTCCTGGCATGGAAAGCCAAGGCCGCAGAAGTGCAACAACCTCCACGAAACCTGATGCTGGAGGCTGCCATGCGCCGACTGGCAGCAGAGAAGGCGCTGGAGCGCCCCAACGCCAACATGGCCACCGAGCGCCCGTACATCGACGGAACGGGCCGATGGATGCAGCCGGTCGAGGGCGGGTTGCTCCGCACCGAGAACCCGGAGGGGTTCGACTAGATGGCTGAAGTAAAACCGGGCGAGCTTTTCCGCTCCGTCAGCACGTCGGAGCAGACAAAACTGGTGGATCGTCAGCGCTGGTCGCTGTCGCTGCTGTACCTGGAGAACCGCCAGCACCTCCGCTGGGACCGGAACATTCAGCGCTACCTGGTGGAGTCCGGTGCGAACGACCGACAGGTCACCATCAACCACATTCTGCCCATCTACAGAAACGTGGTGGCCCGCTTCCAGGCGAACTACCCGGGGACCGTGGCGCTGCCCGCGAGCCCGAGCACCGAGGACATCGTGAAGGCCACGATGACCAACCTGGCCGTGCGCAACCACTGGTTGACGGTGCGCCTGCCACAGGTCATCGCCAAGGTGGTCCGGTTCCTCGCTACGTGCGGCACCTCCGCGCTGCACACGTTCTACGACCCCATCACCGAGGACGTGTCCACGGTGTCCGTCGACCCGTACAACCTGTTCGCAGAGGGCGGTTCGGAGGAGTGGGAGGAGAGCGACAAGATCACCATCCGTGCGTACGTCACGCCGCAGGAGTTGAAGAAGTACGTGGGGCTGGGCAACGGTGTGCCCGAGTCGCTGACCGACGAGGTCATCGACGGCATGGCCATGGTGGACCCGTCCGACGCCCGCATGTTCGGCAAGCCGTTCTCGAGCTACCACGCCTCGCGCAAGCGCATCGAGTTGTACGAGACATACTGGCGCGACGGCACGCGGGCGCTGTGGACCCAGAGTCAAGTCGTCTGGCAGGGCGAGAACAAGCTCAAGGGCATCCCCGTCCGCATCATGCGGTACACGCCTGTGCCCAAGCGACTGTGGGGCATCAGCCTGATCTACCCGCTCATCGAGTTGCAATGGCTGTACAACCAGGGCCGCGGGCAGATCCAGCACAACATCGAGCACATGAGCAACCCCAAGTGGCTCATACCGAAGAACGCGGGGATCCCCCGCAGCGCCATCACGAACAAGGTCGGAGAAAAGGTCTTCTACAACGGGGCGGCGCGGGAGCCGAAGCAGATCGCCATGGCCCCGATCCCCGGCTACGTGGTCGAGAACATCAGCCGCCTGCAGTCCGAAATGCAGGACGTTGCGGGAACGCACAGCGTATCGCTGGGCAAGCGATCGGTCGGCGTCCACAGCGGCGAGGCCATCCGCGCGCTGTCCGCTCGGGACTCGTCCCAACTCCAGCTCACGCAGGAGGAGATCCTCACCGCGGTCGAGATGGCGGGGAACGACGCGGCGCAGTTGATGAAGATGCACTACCCCGAACGCAAGTGGATGCGGATGCTCGACAGCATGGGGCAGACCGTCTACCACGAACTCAAGCGCACCGACCTCCAGGACGACCCCGAGGTCTACATCGAGGCCAGCACGCTGTTCCGCGACGAGGCGCAGGACCGGGACCAGCGCACGCTGGACGAGCTACAGGCTGGGCTGCTCGAGCCGTCCGAGGCGAAGCGCCGCCTGTCGACCCACATCGACACGGAGTTCATCAAGTACGCCGCCGACATGTCGAAGGCGCACGACGCGCTCCGCGAACTGACCAAGCCGTACGTGATGGACGACGGCAGCGTGGCCTACGCCACGGTCGAGATCTTCCGCACGGACAACCTCAAGGCGTACAAGGAGGTCTTCGAGGAGTACGTCAACGACAGCGACGAGTTCGACAAGTTGCCCGACGAGAGACAGGACTACATCAGGGACGTTCTGGTGGCGATCCTGTCTGCGGGCGACCCCCAGAAGATGGCGGCAATGCAGGCTGACCCGAAGGTCTGGCCACCGAAGCCGGCCGACATAGCCGACGTGGAAGCCGTCACTGATGGCTTCGTGGCACCGCAGAGCGTTGGAGGGCAGCAGCAGGCCGCGGAGGCGGCGATGCAGGCAGGCCGGGAGCGGCAGGAGGCGGCGCTCGCCAGAAGCGTGCTGGACGAGGAGCCCCAACAGGGGCTCTCGACAGCCGGGCCCGGCGGGCAGAGACTGGGAGCCATGGGAGGCGACTTTGTCTAGCAACAAGATCCGCGACGAGCTACGGCTGCTGCGGTGCCCCAAGTGCGCGCTGTCCAACGGGGGCCAACTCTGGCGCATGGTGTACCCCGGCTACGTGCGCCGCGTCATCGCAGCCCCGCCGGGCTCGCCCGAGCCTCACGTCGCGGTCACGCTGGCCTGCGACGTGTGCGGCGGCAACGGTGCGGTCCACCCGGGACAGGTGGGCCTGCCGTGAACACCTTCGAGATCGCCACGATTTACCGCCGGTTCTGCGACGAGCCCGACGCCACCTTCCTCGAGGGCGCGGACGTGGCCGTCGATCTGCGTGACGCGTACGCAGCATTCCGCAACGCAGTGACCCAGGTGCTGGAGTGGTACTACGCCACCACGCGCAACGTGACGGTGACAGCGACGACCGGCGACTACAGCCAGTACGACCTGACGCAGGGCGGCATCGACCCCACTGGCGCCGGGACTCCCAGCATTCTCGGGGTGAACCCGAACGACGCAGGGACGCCCGTGGCGCGGCTGAAGTCGCTGCTGGCCGTGGACGTGATGAACACGGCGGGCACGCAGCTCGCCTACCGCATGAAGCAGTCCAACAGCATGGACGCACTGAACGCGGACGGGCGGGGCTACTTCTTCCGAGGGAGCAGCTTGTGGTTCCGTCGCGGCTTCGCGGAGACCATTCGGATCCACTACACCCCGCAGCAGTCGATTGGGATCGGCGGCGTCCAGTTCGACCCGACGTGGGCCAACGTCCTCACGGCAGGCAGCGCGGTGTTTGTGGACGACTTCCACGACTGGCACGACCTGGTCGCCCTGATGGCGTACGAGAACTACGCGATCATGGACGGAGCATCGAACCCGCTGGTCGACAATCGGCTCGCGAGGCGTCGATCTCAATTCGAGGAACACCTCCAGAACATCTTGTACAGCGGCGGCGTGTACGTTCAGCGCGTGTCAGCGCCGGGCGACCACTACGGGGGCGGCACTTGATCCCCGGCATCGAGGTTCCGCTGTTCGAGGGTGGTCTGGTCGCGTCGGCCCCGACGTTCGACGGGTACGCGTACAACATGTACAAGCGGCTCGGGGCCTGGCACGTCCGCAAGGGATTCGGTCAGGTCACGCAGTTGGACACGTCGATGGGCAACCCGCGCAACGACGGAGCGCCCGACGCCTTCGCGGACGCCGAGTGGGGCTACACCGGGCACCTCGGCAGCTACGTGCTCGACACGGCCTTCGGTCACACTCAGGTGATCAGCCTGTTCGAGGCGCGTGTCTACACCAGCATGACGGCCACGGATCCCGATCACACGGTGCCGACCGCCATCACGCTGTACGTGGTCCGCGTCTACGACCTGACGACCAACACGACGTGGGAGGAACCGCTGCACCGGCACACGTCGGACCAGCCCGACACGGACTCCACGCCGATGTGGACGCACCACGCCACGTACGAGACCGCGGAGCCCGATCGGTTCGGTGACTACCAGTACGAGCAGTTCCTGTCGGTCATCGACGACCCGGCTGGCAACGACGCGTGGTTCACCCCGTTCCGTGACGCGCTGCTGTTCGGCGCCCCGGCGATCGGCGTCTGGTACTACTCGCCCATCGCTCCAGCTCCGCTGTATCGGTACCGACAGGTGGACAACGCCAACCGCAACCCATCGGGGGAGCCGTACGGCGAGTCGTCGGCGTTCAAGCGCGTGCGGTTCGTGAACGGGCCGCACCATCTGGCTCGTGAAGGCGGCTACGAGTACCTGTCGGGCGAGACCGTGCAGAACCCCGACTTCGCCTTCGTGTGGGAGGCGCTGGGCCGGGTCGTCTACGTGATCGGCAAGGAGTTGTTCATCAGCGACGTCGGTCTGCCCGCGTCGGTGATGGGCGGCAACTCGCTGCTGCTGACGATCGAGGAGCGCATCACGGCTCTGGCCGAAATGAACGGCTCGCTGTACATCTTCACGCCCACGCACACCTGGCACTACTCCCCGAACGCCGGGGACGTGCTCGTCACGGACGGGCGTCTGACTCCGCTGTCGGACACCATCGGGTGCAAGAACGTCAACCTGGCGATCACCGCGCAGCAGCGGCTGTACTGGGTGGACGACAACGGGGCCTACACGACGCCGGGCAACCTGCAGATCCAGAAGGTCAGCGCCGAGGTCGACCGGTTCTTCACCGACAAGATCGACAGCCCCATGACCAGCTTCTACACGTCGCAGGGGCACACGACGCTGGCGGCACCGCAGCCGCACTCGCAGTACGCGTTCGACCCACGGGGCGCTCATCTCGTCTTCTACGCGCCGTTGGATCTGCTGATGCTGGTGCAGCCCGGCCAGCGGATGGCGCTGGTGATGTCCGAGCACTGGGCGGTCTGGAGTTGGGAGTCGATCGTCAGCCTGACGTTGGCCCCGCCCGCGACACCGGTACCGCGCGTCGGCACCGAGGAGCGGATCGTGGAGCCATGGCTGGCATCCAACGAGGACCGGCTCATTCTGGTGGGCGGCGTGGACGAGCAGCTCGTGGTGCAGGACACCAAGGCGGCGCGGGCGTGGGACGACCTCCCGTCGAAGAGCATGTACCTGCTCGAGTACGGGCGCGGCGGGGCGCTCGACCGCTCGGTGGACATCAACGAGGACGACCGCACGGTCGGTGGTTGGATGGAGTACAACTTCACCAACGACAACTTCTTCCGCTTCTACATCAACAAGCCGTTCAAGGTGCCCGACAACTGGACCTACCAGATGTCGCCCGATCAGCTGTCCAACCCGACCAGCCCCGACAGCGAGCGACACCAGGACTGGTTCTTCCCAGTCACGATCGTGCCCGAGCTACTGGGCGTGGTGGACCTCCCGCTCACCGGCTTCGATCTGCACATCAACTTCAACGACGCCCACTGGGAGCCGGTGCTGCGGACGCAGAGCGCCAACTACAGCGCCGTTGCCACCGAGTTGTGCCTGGAGTTCCCACCGGAGCGGATCCACAGCGTCAAGGGCTACGCGCTCTGGGTGAACCAGGGCCCAGACGCACCCAACGGGCGCGAGGCCCAGTTGTATGACATCGCTGGCGGCATCCCGAGCACCACAGGGGACCAGTTGCGGATCAGCTTCCGCGGCGCCACCACGCTGCTCAATCGGCCGTTCATCAACGCGGGCGAGTGGGACGCGCAGCCGGGCTTCGGTTTCGTGCAGCACCAGCACAACCTGCTGTTCTACATCGTGATGCGCCGCAAGCGCGCCGCCGACGCGTCCGAGGACGTGAACGCGATGGTCGACTGGGAGATCATCACGTCCAACCTGTTCAACGGTGGGGGGATCCTCGCGACGACGGGTTCGCGCAACATCTGGCGGCAGACGTTCTTCTTCGAGGAGGACCGGGCCAAGCAGGCTCCACAGATCGCCACGGGCTCAGCGGACGCAGGCCAGCGCCGGAAGGACAACGTCGCGGCTCCGGTGGACTACCTGTGGCAGTCGCCGGGCATCAACGCCGAGGGTGGGGGCCGGGTCAAGCTCCGCGGCGCTCGCATGCGCGTCCGGTCCCGCGGCGCCGGAACCGAGCTGGACAGCGGCAACCAGGGCTGGGACGAGTGGGGCGCTCGCCTGCTGAACGTGCAGTTGGGCTCCGATCGCAAGGACGCCGTGGCCCAACTAATCGACTACGACGCAGAGGCCACGACCAGCGAGCCCGGCGAGGACGCCGTGGTCAGCGTGGTGAACAAGCAGGGCATCCGCTCCCGGCTGTGGGACGGAGCGCAGCTTGTTCCGGCGACCTTCGACGTGGCCGAGTGGGGCGACCCGGCGGCACCAGCGACCGGCGACGTGCTGACGGCTGGTGACGAGGTCAGCGAGACCGTGTTCAGCGCCAACGTGCGCGGCGTCGAGGTCAGGTTGACGCTGTTCGGGCACATGATGAGCAAGGCGGCGCAACTGACGCTCGAGACCGGCCACGCGATCATCCGGCGGCTGGGCACCATCGGGCGCAAGGGGCGCAACCGATGAGCCGGCGGCTGCAGGAGATCATCGACGTACAGCCCCGCGGCAAGCAGGGCGACCAGGTCATCCGGGGCAACAACACGGAGCGCACGGCGCGCGTGCTGCTGTCCCAGGATCTGGTCACCGAGCGCGCCTCGATCGACAACACGTTCATCCTCGGGACCACGCCGCACCCCAACCAGGCTCACGCGCGGTTCCATCTGGGTGCGCCGGGCGGGGCCGTGGCCGGGCTGGGCAACAGCCGTGTGTCCGGCGCGGACTTCGATGAGCAGTCCATCGTCAGCGGGCTGATGTTCACCGAACAGGTCAACATCGGCTCGACTCAGTCGGGGGCCGTGATGTTCTTCGGGTGCGTGTTCGATGACACGATCCGCATGACCGCCGGCACGCAGGCCCACTTCGTGTGCTGCCTGTTCCGCAACACCTCGTCGGTGTCCAACCCCGGCGCCGCTGGCAACGTGTCGATCACCGGGTGCCATCGAAGCTCGGGGGTCGCTCACATCAACGTCACCATCATTTCGGAGACCACCTGAGTGCCGTACGAGCCCACCATCCGCACCTACACGAAGCGCCAGCACGGGTCTGGCGTGACTGTGGACGGCATCCTGCTGGACCGCACGATGGAGGACTACGTCCAGCGGCACATGCACTACCCGAGGGGCGACGTGGCCACGCGCTACATGCCCAACCAGTACGTGCTCGGGTTCGAGCCACCGCACGCCGACGTGCTGACAAGCCAAGCCGAAGACGCCCCGCCGACCAAGCTGCCCTTCATGCGGGTCAACAACTCCGAGGAGGACCGCGAGGGGACGCTGTCCTACCCTGACTTCGGGGAGAACCCGTGGCGGCACAAGGGCCACAACGTCACGGTCATCGATCCGACGCGGGTCACCCCTGCCAACCAGGAGACCGACCAATTCGCGTGGACCACGTCCCTGGCGTTCCCCGAGCCGTCCATCGTGGACGAGATCTGCCTGGTGCTGGAGACCGGCAGCGGTGGTCGGTCGTCGCCGTACGACAACACGTTCATCTACGGAAACAACCCCGGCAAGAAGAACCCGGCCACGCAGATCGCGACCGACCCGGGCACCGACTGGGTCAGCGACATCGTGCTGCAGATGCAAGTGGACTCCGACCTCGCCCGAACGAACTGTGAGCTGGCCGACCTGGAGGTCAACCTGTTCGACTGGCGGGCAGACGGTCGGCAGTTCCGCGTGTTCACCGCCGGGGCCGATGTAACCAGCCCGCAGATGGCGAACGGGGTCGTGGACGGCCTGCTCATCAAGCTGCCCAGGCTGAACGTCCCGATCCCCGCTGGCGCTCGCGTCCGGTTCTCTCTCATCCTCCCGTGGTACGACACGGCCATCTACGACGTGGACGACTCGTGGGGTGCCTCGCCGTGGAACAGTCAGGCGTACAGCTTGACCCTGACGACTCTGGAGCCCATCCGGTGAGTGACGTAGACCGCGAGCGGGCCGCCAAGGGCACCAAGCTGATGACCCGCCACGTCTTCGGGGCGGCGGCGGCACCACGCAAGGGGCTCGCCGGGATCGGGCGGGACATGGAGGACTCCGAGGTCGAGCCCATGAACCTCGAGACCCCGCGATCGTTCTTCAAAGTCCACCTCACGTGGCCTTACGTGGACTCGGAGATCGCGAACTTCCACGCTGCTGAGACCGCCGAACTGAACCTGACAGACGGCCCGGCTGGCGTGTGCGCCCCGATCCTGGTGCCACCGCTGCAGGAGTTCTTCGGGACGGACGACGCCCCGACGATCGTGCTCGAGGACATCGTCTACTCGTTCGACCAGCGCTCTGAGGGCTGCGTGACGGCGTCCAAGTACCAGGACGTGCAGGCCGGGGTGAACAGCGACACCGACACCGGCAACATGTTCTTCGATCAGAACCAGCGCCTGGACGTGTCGATCGTCATCTACTCGAAGACACCGATCGTGGACCGCGAGAAGAACCTCGCGCTGTACGCCCGATACCCGGCGGCGGCGCCGCAGATCGCGATGCAGCACGAGAACTACCAGGTGCTGTGGCTCCCCGAGCAGGTTGTCTTCGAGGCGAGTCTGTCAGGTGTGCTGATCGGTGGACCGGGCGGCGCTCGCAGTAACCCGCACGTCATTCGGAACATCGGTCGCCGGCTCGATCCACAGAAGAGCTACATGGCGGCGCTCATCTACCCCAACCTCGGGGAAACCGGCGCGATCCCGCGTGACGACTTCGCGATCGTCAATGTCCAACTGGTCCTCAAGTTCACGCACCCGCTGGTCAAGGCCAACTGGCGCAACCGCATCCCGAGCGGCGTCATCCCGCAGAACTCGCCGCGCATCAACAGGGCCCGCGTCGGGCCCACAGTGCAGAACGTGGCCACCCCGGCCCCCGGCTCCAAGATCGAAACCGAGGGGACCAGCGGTTTCAACACGTTCATGACGGACCTCGACCGGGAGCTACGCAGCAAGCTGCTCGGTGGGCTCGGTCGCAACTGCATGGCGCCGGGATTCGAGGCGCTGGGGGTCGACTCCAGCTACGACGTGATCATGGTTCCGATGTTCCAGAACCCGTTCAACGGGATGATCAAGAACAAGGCCCCGTCCGAGGGCATCCGCAAGATCGGCGTGACAGACGGCTACTTCTTCGGAGCGCCGACGCAGATGCCGTACGAGGACGGGGACTACGATCCGGTCGGGAGCCGGCGGATCATCCCGCTGCCGTTCCCGTTCGAGCTTCACCACGCCTTCGCGTGCCTAAACTGGCAGAAGGCCGAGAAGGTCTCCGAGGACAACTCGCCGGGGATCTCCCACGACATCGGCGTGGTGATCGCGTCGGGCATGGTGGCCGACCACTCCGAGCACGACCAGGTGGCCCGGCTGCAGTTCGTGCAGAAGTGGGCCGACGTGGGAGCCAACCCGATCAGCCCGAGCCTGGTCGACCGCTGGGCCTACCCGTTCCACCGCGCCGTTGAGCCCGACCTCGGCTTCGACGGCACGGTGCTGAACCACAACGTGGCCTGGGAGATTTACCAGATCCCTCTCGTCAGCAACGGAGGCAGTGGCTGGGGCGGCGGCACCTCGGGCCCCCCCGTGTTCATGGGGCAGGGGATGGGGGCCAGTGGCGGCATTCTGCCGTGGCCGGTCGAGGGAAACCAGCGCACGGATCTGGACGCCGGGTTCGCGCGGTGCGCTGGCGGCGAGCAGTTCATCGAGGTCCGCTGGCGGATGATCGCGGACGACCCCTACAACCAGGGACCGGCCACGCCGGGCTGGACCAACCTGGTCGCGGACCAGACGATCGTTGGCTACCAGGGCCACTACGTCATACTCTGCGGCAGACGCTACCTGACGGACGGGAGATAGAGGCATGGCTGACGAACCCACTGGATTCATCCCGTACGACCCCGAGGAGACCGAGGAGGAGAAGAAGAAGAAGAAGGAGGGATCCTTCGGTACCGGGCAGGGATCCGCCGGGGCCAACGGCTCGCCCGTGGGCGGCTTCGCGGAGCACGACGATCCCGACGACCCGGAGCACGAGCCGTCAGCCAACCCGTACTCCAACGAGCAGAAGGACTGCCCCCCGGGCAGCGCCTGGTCGAACGCCAAGGGTCAGTGCGTCAAGCCACAGTCCGTCGAGGACTACGAAGACTCCGACTATGTGAAGGCCCAGACCAAGGTCCATCAGGAGGAGCAGCGGATCGGTCACATACAGGAGCGCTACGACAATGCGCTCGAGGGGATCGGCACCTGGGATACCGAGATCGAGCGCCTGATCAACGCGGCCAACGCGGAGCCGGGACGGGCCCGAGCAATGGCCTCGCAGGCGCTGGCGGCGAGCTACGGGCAGTCGGGGCTCGGGTCGGCTGGAGTTGGCGGCGGCGGCGCTCTGACGGCAAGCACGGCGGCGGCGCAGTACGACCTCCAGTCGCAGGCGATGGTTCACCAGTTGAACCAGATGGTTCACGAAGGTCGGCTGAGCCGCGAAGACGCCATCGACTACGCGGCTGAGCTGGGCGCGAACCTGCAGTCCGAGAAGATCGACCAGATGGGCATGGACGAGTTCAACGCCGAGGAGAACGAGCGGCTGTCCGCGGCGTGGTCGCGCATCGTGGACAACAACAAGCACACGCACTTCGGTGACGGGGAGATGTGGGGCGACGACGAGGAAGCCATATTCCGCGCCATGAAGCAGGAGCTACAGGGCGTTCACGACCCGAAGGTCCGCGCCGAGTGGATGAAGCGCGCGTGCGGCGTTCTCAGCAGCGGCCAGCAGGGCACCGCTGAGTGCGACCGCCTCGGCTACAAGATCGGACTGGAGGACGTGTAGCCAATGGCCATCATTCGCAAGCCGCGCCAGCACTTCACCCGCGGCCCCGAGCGGTCGCGCCGCCGGGCCGACGCGGCTCTGGCATCGCTGCGGCAGACCGAGGCGAAACGCACGAACGACCCGCTGGGGGACACGGCCAAGCGACTCGGTCTGGTGAGCAAGATCGCGGACATGGCGATGCCGGTGCTCGACACCGCTGTCGGCATGGGCAGTGCGATCTGGGATGCGCTGGACGGCGACGAGGCCGGTGACCGCCGCAAAGCTGCAGCAGCACGACTGGCCCAGCAGCAGGCCCTGGCCAACCCGCCCGTGTACGAGCCGACGCCCGTGTACGAGCCGGGCACGGCTCCGGTGGAGGCCGACCAGCAGCCGATCGCAGAGCCGGGCCCGGCTGAGTTCGAGCAGGAGCCGGAAGCCGCGCCAGCGCCGCCGCCGTTCCTGATGACGACGCCGGATGGCAACGAGATCAACGAGCGCAAGCTGGTGCAGTCGGCGTCGGAGTTGATGGACGAGTACAAGGCCGGCAAGAACCCGAACGGGCGGTCGATGGCTCTGGACCGCCTCGACCACGGTGAGACCCCGCTGGCGAAGCTCTACCGGGCCCGGCTACTGGCCGAAGACCCGCCGACGGCTGCGGAGGGCGCTGCGGCGCTGATGCGGTTGTCCCAGGACGCGCGCGTCGGGCGTGACGCTGCCACCATGTTCAAAAAGCTGCCCGCCGGCCTAAAGGCGCAAGCCTCGCAGTGGTCGGAGCCCGAGCCGGTCGTGCCGCCGCCACTCATGGACGGAGAGCCCGAGCCGCTACCGATCGAGCCCATCGCTGAACCGGAGCCGCTGCCGATCGAACCGCTGCCAGAAGCACCCATCGATCAACGTGACGTTGACCAGAAGGAGCTTTTCAGCCCGCCCGACCCGGGCACGGGGCCGATGGTCCCGATGCGCAGGCCCGACCCGACCGGGCCCCAGCCCGTCGACCTGAACAACCTGCCCACCTTCCCCGGCGGGGACGCCGCGCCGAGGGCCCCGGTGGCCGTGGACCCGGAGTTCGAGGAGTGGAAGGGGAGGTTCCTCCGCGCCAGCCCCGCGGACCAGCAGGCGATCTGGGCCCGCGCGCAGCAGAAGTTCGATGAGGGCAACCCGCGCTTCCTCAAGAAGATGCAGGCCGACCCCGACGTGGCCGCGACCGACCCCGACGCAGCCGCGCCAACGGAGGCTCCCCCGGAGCAGCCGGTAGTGTCAGCGCCGTCCCCCGACATCGCGAACGCGACCATCGCGCAGTTGGACACGATCCCGATCGTCACGACCACCCCCGCCGACGACGTGGAGTTCCTCGAGGCGTGGAACGCAGCGATGGGGCTGGCGTCTGGCAAGAAGAACGTGGACATGAAGGCCGTGGCCGCGTTCTTCGGTAACGAGGTCTACCAGCGCAAGGCTCTCCAGATGGGGATGAGCCGTCGCGAGCTGGAGTGGCTGAACAGCGTCTTCGAGAAGCACGCCACGCCCGTGAAGAGCACGGACGACCTGGTCGCCCAGCAGATGGCGGCGTACGAGCAGAAGGGCCAGGGCCCGCCGCCCAGCGATCCGAACACGCTGGCCGACGTGTACGCGCAACTCAAGACGACCACGGACCCGGCGCGCCAGGCGTACCTGATGAACCTGATCCAGACCGGCGGCGTGTCGGGCGTGCACCCGCGCACGCTGCGCGAGTTGCTGACGGGATCGTGGAAGGAACGGGCGGCGATGGACGCGGCAGGGCTGGTGCAGGCACCCGCAGCCGCCAAGCCGATGTCCCCGCTGCAGTGGAGCCGTGCGCGGCACTACGCCGCCAAGGAGCACCACAAGCTGGCGCAGGAGCGCAACGCCGAGACCACCATGCTCAATCGGCTGCTGGACTCGCAGACCAAGCGGATCTCCACGCGCTACGGCGACCTCGACAGCGCCGGGCGGGTCTACGGCTACCTCAACGCCGTCATGATGCGCGCCGCCAAGCGTGTGCGAAAGGGGCGGCGCAAGCTGAACCGCAAGGGCACCCTCTGGGCGCTCAAGCAGGAAGAGACCGCCAGCGAAAACCGGTGGAAGTACTACGAGGGCCGGGAGAACGAAGCCAAGGCGGCACTGCTCAAGCTGAACGGCACCGACACTGAGCCGGGCTCGATCGCCTTCACGGACAAGGCGCTAAAGGAAGCCCTCCGGGGGATCAAAGGGAGCGGTGGAGCGCCGACACAGGCGCTGCGCGCAGCCGAGGAGGAGTTGAAGGCCCTACAGACGACCCTCGGGGCAACGGGCTCCAACGTGGGCACGCTCGGGTGGCGTCCCGACGCGCTCAACGTGGGCGGTCTGGACGAGGCCGCCCTCAAGACCGAGGGCGTCGAGAGGAGGGGCGGCGGGCTGTTCGCAAGCTCGTCCACCATGACCCAGAGCGTTCTGCGGCTGCAGGCCCTCGAGAATAAGATCAACGCCCTGCAGGACGCGGCCAACAGGTACGAGGACAGCGAGGCCGGGCGGCTGGCCAAGGAGTCGCGGACCCGCGTGGCCACGCTGCAGAGCAAGCTCGCTCAGCTTCGCGGCCAGAAGCGCGCCGCAGAGAAGGCCATCGAGCAGGGCTCGCAGCAGCGAGAGGTCCGCACCAAGGAGCGCTCCGCGATCCTCATGGCCATCGGCCTGCCTGATGCGCCCGAGGAGGACTGGCAGAAAGGCATGGCCGCGATCACCGACCCGGGCGTTCGCGAAATGGCCCGGCGGCAGCGCGTCAAGCCCGGGCGGAAGCGGCGTCGTTGAGCGACCCGACCACCAGCGAGGCACCCGCGCCGATCAAGCTGCGCAACCCCACCGTGCAGGAGGCATGGGAAGCAGCAGTCGGCCAACTCGGCTGGGATCGCCCCACCTTCGAGGCGGCGATGCTGTCGGAGTACGGGGTCGACACGGACGGGCTCGATTGGGCGACCGCCGAGGTGCCAGAGCCCGGCGCGCTCACTCAGGAGCCCGTGCCCGTGGGCATCGAGAGCCGGCCCATCGACCGCAGCAATCCTTCCGGGGGCACCACGCCGATCGTGCGTCAAGGCCCGGTTGACACCAAACCGTCGTGGTCGGACCTTTCGTTCGAAAGCGAGCCGGGGCCCTTTGACGGTGGCCCGGCGACCGTAGAGGAGGCGCAGGAGCTTGCAAGGCAGGAATCCCTCGCCGCGATGACGGACTACCTCGAGAAGCAGCAGAAGCGTGGGATCGGGCGGGGCCCCGAGGCTGCGCAGGTTCGAGCTCAACGCGGCTCGACGGTCAACACGTCGGACTGGGATCCCCGCATGTTCCCACGCCTTCAGAAGGCCCGGCCCGTCGAGCCCGACGAGGAGCCCATCGTGGGCGGCGGTACCGGCCCGGCCAAGCTGACGGCTGAACCCAAAGGCCCGCGCGATCTTCGCCGCGACCGGAACCTGTCCGAAGCCCGGCGCATCATTGATGCTCGCTCAGCTGGCCTGCCGGGGCAGGGCGTCATCACGCCGACGACGCAAGACCTCGGGCGCGAGATCATCAACACGCCGGGACGAGTTGCAGGGGGCATTTACGGTCTTGGGGCGGGCAGTGGCGACGTGCTGGCCGACTGGCTGGAGGAGACCTTCCACCGTTGGGGCGAGTCCGACGAGAGCAAGGCCCGGCGAAAGCCGTACGAAGACGCCAACCCGACCCGGCTGAACAAGATCCGCCGGGAGTTGATCGACAACGTCGGATCCATCAATGAAGAAGATCCGGGGCTGGGCTACGCGATGGCCGCGGACACCATGCACCTGGTCGAGTCCATCACGGGGCTGTTCATCGACGTGCTTGGATGGCACGGGCACGACACCGACGCGGACAAGGTCGAGGGCGCGTGGCCCCACCTCAAGGCGCAGTTCTTCGAGGCGAGCGAGGCGACCAAGGAGTTGTTCCCCGCCATGGCCGTCCACATTGGACAGGTGGCTGAAGAGCTGAGCGAGGGCAAGTTCGACACGGTGTTCGCCAAACCAATATCCACAGGGCTGGTCTTCATCCCGTTCCTGCGCCTGATCGAGAACGGACTCAAAGGTCTGCCCGGCGGTGTCGGTGAGGCGGTCGGGCCGTACGTGGACACCGCGTTCCACCCGTACCGAGCCATCAAGACCAAGATGGAGCCGGGGATGCGCCGCGTAGGACAGGCGCTGCAGGAGTCCCCGCTCGGGTCGGTCGTACACAAGCCGCGGTTGAACCTGAGCGACTGGAGCACGGAGAGTTGGGTGGAGGCGCTCAGCAGCCCCAGCGGCACCGGGTTGCTTCACCGCTTCGGTGAGGTGCTGGACCGGGCGTCCAGCTACCTCGACAAGGGGCTGGGGTTCGCGGGGCGGCAGATCAAGGAGGCGGGACGGCACAAGGCCCCGGCGAGCACCCCGAAGGGTCGCTCCACCGAAATGACCGACGAGCAGGCGTTCCGCGAGTTGACTGAAGAGCGATTCGCGGACACGCAGAAGCTCATCGAGGAGGGCGTGCCCGCCTCCGAGTTCTCCGGGGCCGGCGGTGATGCGCTGCGTCAGGCGACGACTCGTCACAACCGGGCGCAGCGCAAGCTCGAGCGACGACGCGAGCGGGCCACCGAGCAGGGCGACGTGATGAACCCAGACGTGCCCGGGGCTACGGCTGCGCGGGACGCCGCCGCGGCAGACCTGTCGACGGCGCGGCAGGCGTCACGCTTTGCCGACCGGGCCGCGCTGAAGGCCGAGTCGGCTCTGGCGCGTGCGGAGAAGGCGCTGTACGACAAACGGGCAGAGGCAGCAGGCAGGGGCAGAGCCCCCACGGCGCCGGAAGTACAGGCAATGCGGGCCGCGGTCGAGGCGGCGAAGCTCGAACTCAAGGAAGCTCGGGCCGCACAGCGCACCGTGAAGGCCGAGTTGCGCCGTCGCGAGGCGCGCATGGAGGAGTTGGAGCAGCGGGGCGTGGCCGAGGAGGGAGCGCCCGTCATCGCGTCGGAAGCTGCGGCACGAACGAAGGACATCGGTCAGGAGTTGGCCAGGGACCAGGCGGCGTACGAGCAGGCCGTGGCAGACGGGAAGATCATCCCCGACTCCAAGGCTGGGCGCGAGGCCAGGAACGCGATGCACGCCAAGCGCGGCAAGCAGCGAGCCCTGGCGAAGGACTCCAAAGACCCGGCGCTCATCGAAGCCGTGCAGGATCTCTACGACGCCGAGGTGGCCCGCCGCGCCAACCTCCTCGAGGAGAAGTACGACAACCGCAACGTGGCGCAGCGCATCCTGGAGGCGGTCAACGAGGGGAGGCCGGTCGCGGGGATCGCGGGCGAGCTTGCAGGGCGGGGTGCGACCCCGGCCCAGATCGCCGTGCTGAAGACGGAGATCCAACGGTTTCTCGGAGACCTCCGCACGTCGGGAAGGCTCAAAAAACAGTTGGAGGAGCTACGCGACGGGCCCGTGCCGGTGGCCGCTGGCACTCCGAGCGCCGAGGATCTCACCGCAGCCGCCGAGGCCCAGTCCATCGCCAGCCAGAAGGTGGTCGAGTCGGGCGAGCGGGTCCGTGCGCTCGAGGAGGCCCTGGCCGAGCGCCGCACGGAAGCGAGAGAAGGCGGCAACGCGCAGCGCGCCGCAGAGCGGGACGCCAAGCGGATCGAGGAGTTGGAGGCGAAGCAGCAGGAGGCCGCACAGCGCGCCGCAGACACGACGCTGACGGACATCGAGCGCGTTCAGGCCGCGGACCAGATCGCCTCGCTGGAGGCCGACCTCGTCGTCGCACGCGAGAACCTCGCCGCCCAGCGCAAAGGCGAGCGAACGGCCGAGTCCATCAACCGTTTGGAGCGCGAGCTGGAGCAGGCGCGTATCGACCGCGAAGCCGCCGAGGCCCTGTACGAGGAGCCGGGCCGCACGCAACTGACCATGAGCGCCGCGCAGAGCCGGGCCCGAGCCCAGGTCATCGATGAGTTCGTGGGCGACAACCTGGCCGAGCGCCCGGCGATCTACCGCCCGACCGTCAAGGACGAGGCGGGCTTGCCGAAGGACACGGCTGGCGCACAGCGAGCGCTGGGCCAGATGGGCTACGTCCGCATCAACCGGGACATCGCCGCGTGGCTGGGTCGGCACAACCTCGCCGGGCTGTGGATGCGCAAGGGGCTCAACAGCCGCATCAAGTGGCGGGCCCGCGCCGAGAACATGATGCGGACGGACGGCTTCTGGCAGGAGTTCAACCGGCTGGCCAAGCGGAACGTCACCACGCGCAACCTGTCTTCAGCGGCCAACAACGTTCTCGGCATGATCTACCACCACATTCTGCAGATGGGCGACCTGGCCGGATGGTCGCAGCGCATGGTGGAAGTCACCGGGCTCCCGCTGGTGAAGGAGGGCCTGCTCCGCAAGTTCGTGGAGAGCCCCGAGACACTGGCGCCGGACGTTCGGCTCATGATGGAGCAGATCCGCGACACCGGTCTGAACGACACTACGCTGTTCAAGGAGCTATCCGAAATGGACGGCCAACCCCTGCTGGGGAGCGGACGCGTGTCGAAGCCGTTGGTCCACAACCGGGCGATGGAGAAGGTCTACAACTGGGGCGACCAGACCGGGAAGCTCGTGCGGGCGATCTACGTCTACCGCAAGTTGACGGAGTACTTCGACAAGATGGAGGTCGGCACCACGATGAAGCTGCCCACCTCCAGCAACCGGATGGCCACGCTGAAGAAGGTGGGGGAGAAGACCGACCCGACCGGAGCCCATCCGTCTGGCGTGTTCGAGTTGAACGGCAAGCCGATCACCGAAGCGCAGCTTGCACAGGTGCGAGCGAAGACCGGGGCTCAGAACGCCAACGACATCTTGTTCGACTACAAGAACGTAGGCCGGTTCGAGGACTGGATGAAGGGATCGGCCATCCTCGGCGTGGCGTCCCCGTTCGTGACCTGGCAGATGAAGGCGCTCGACCTTCCGTTCTTCAAGAAGGGGCTGATGGCCCGGCTCGTGGACGACATCCCGTACGTCTGGACCGACAGCGCCGCCGTCAACGCCGCCATCGCACGCACGCGGGCCTACCGCATGGTGAACGTCGGCAAGTACGTGTCGCAGTCCGTGGGTGGCGGCGACAAGTACGACGACCTCGAGCGGCTGATGTACACGTACAGCCCCAAGAACGTGCGCCCGTCGCTGCGCCGAATCAGCGACAACCCGTTCATCATGAACGTGTTCGACCTCGGCTCGGTGGACGTACTGGACCCGACGCGCCGCCTCATCAACCTCGCGTGGCACTACGGGATGAGCCCGAACGTGGACGAGTTGGTCAAGGAGATGAAGCACGAGGGGCGCTACGACCCCGGCCTGCGCTGGATGAAGGACGGCAAAGGCAAGGTGAAGCCCGAGTGGAAGGACGAGCACCGTCGCATCACCGCCGAGCGCGAGTTGCTCATCAAGACCAAGGGCGGTCAGCGCGGCAACATGAGCGACCACCTCGCGCTGGTCGGGCTGGCCGGGTCGTTTCTCATGAACACCGTGGCGGCGATGCAGCGCGGCGGCAAGCCCGGGCAGGCCGAGGTGAGTTGGCAGTCGTTGACCAACAAGGTCGCGCCGTTGGCGCTGGGCGGCACGTCGTGGCGCGTCATTCGCACGGTGCTGGGCGACGAGGCACTGCCCGGCGAACTGGACTACGACTTCTCGCGGCGCGGGTGGGCTGACGCCCAGTTACCCCAGGGCGAGCAGGACCGGCTCAAGTACTACATTCGCGGGATCACCGGGAAGTACTACAACCCTCAGTTGGAGAGAGAGCGGGGTATCAAGTACTTCAAGGACCAGGAGCGCGTGCTCAAGTCGTCCATGACGCGACCGCTGGTGATCGCAGCGAAGGGCAACGAAACGCGGCGGCAACACTGGGCGAAGGTCGCGCGTGGCGGACCCACCGCGGAGATCCGAGAGGAAGCCGCCAAGACCGAGTTGGTCTACCGTAAGCGGGTGGCATCGTTTCGGAAACAGGCTGAGAACATCAGCAAGATCATTCAAACTGAGATGGACGAGCAGAAGGCAAGGTTCCTCGAGAGGAGAAAACGACGGCATGAGAATGTACGACGCACACGACCCCAGCAAAAGGAACGAGGGTCTGGCACGGGGGCTCGAAAAGCTCGCGAAGGAGATCCGCGAAGGACGGGCGACCGTGGAGTACGCGGGGCCGGTGGAGGAGCCCGAGGAGCCGGTGGAGGAGCCCGAGGAGCCGGTGGAGGAGCCCGAGGAGCCGGGGAAGGCGTGCGACGAGTGCGCTGACGGCGGCGACTGCCCGAAGGCCGAGGCCATGGTCGAGGTTGTGGACGACGCGCCCGCCTCCGACCCGCCCAAGCTCGAGAAGACGCCCGAGGACAAGCGCGACAACCTCATCGAGCGGGCTGCAGAGCGACTGCGGCAGATGAAGACAAAAGACCTCGAGGCCTTCGTTGAAGAGTCCGATGAGGCAAAGGCGAACATCTAATGGCACGCATCGACACCAACAAGGCGCTTGGCTCCAAGTACCGGCTCCGTCCAGAGCACTTCTCCTGCTCGCACTGGGGCGACCGGACCGGGCTGATGGCGTGGCAGCGGGCCAACGGCCTCGTCGCGGACGGGACGCTGACAGCCGGGGCCTGTCGCAAGGCAGTCGCGCTGCTCCGGGCTCGCGGCTCCAACGGAGCCTTCGCGCCCGATGACCCGGCCACGGATGCCGACGAGGCGTTCGGGTCTGCGTTCGGATCTCCAGCTCGTCAGCCGAAGGCGAAGAAGAGCAAGAAGCCCGGCCCGAAGAAGAAGAGCAGCAGCAAGAAGAAGACCACTACCACCCGCAAGAAGAAGAAGGACTAGAGCCCCATGGCACGACCGCTACAAATAACGGAGGGCCTCGTCACGTCTGCGGTGGCCGCTGACGACCAGGAACTCCCGGGGCCCATCCAGGCGGGCCGTCACACCGACGCCCTACTCGCCACGCGAAAGGAGTACCAGTTCGCGGTGGAGATCACCGCCGTTGGAACCGTCGTGGTCGAGTGGAAGACCCACGGCACCAACCGCTGGGTTCCCGCCGCCCCGGCCATCGTGGCCTCGGGCACCATCTGCTGCGCGGGCTGGTATCCCGATCTCCGGGTCCGCTGGGCGGGCAACACCGGCAACGTCAACGTCGACCTCGTCGTCGCCCAACTGAAGGACTGAGAGCATGAAGAACCACAGCGTGATGGGAGAGGCCCGGCAGGGCATGCCGCTCATTGTCCAGGCCGCTCGGGCCGAGGGTGGGTACGACCTGTTTCACCTGTCGGGATACAACTCCGACATCGACGTGGGCGGCCCGGAAGCCATCTGGGAGGGGGGCGGGCAATACACGGGCTTCAACGCCTTCGCAGACGAGGTCGTGGAGGTGTTCTCGGACGCCGCCGCCGACACCGACGCCGCCGGAAACGGGGCGCGGAAGGTGGGGATCTTCGGGCTGGACGGCTCGGGGGCCGAGGTCATGGAGACCGTCAACCTCGACGGCGTCAACCCGGTGAACACAGTCAACAGCTACATGCGCGTCAACGGTGTCGAGGTGACCGACACCGGCAACACCGACATGAACGCCGGGACCATCACGGTGCGCCAGAGCGTCACAGTGGCCAACGTCTTCGCGCTGATGCAGCCCATGGAGAACCGAGCCCGCAACGCGGTGTTCACCGTCCCTGCGGGCAAGATTGCGATCGTCAAGCGCTGGGGCGGCGGCATCATCGGCCCCAACGCCGGGCAGCTTCAGTTCGAGGTGACCGTGGCCCAGGACCACATTTCCACGATCAGAGACATGGCCGTCGTCGGCGACACCGTGAACCCGAACTTCGACCGCGTCATGCCCCTCGGCATGGGTCCGTTCCCCGGGCTGACAGACCTCGGGATCGCGGCAGCGGCTTCCGCCAACAACCTCGAGGGCGTGGCCTCCTTCGAGGTGCTGGTCTTCGACGCATGATCCAGAAGAACGCCAACGAGAAGTTCGAGGTGCGCTCAGCCGATGGCAAGAAGTTGCTGGGCACCCACGACACGTACGCGCTGGCAGTGCGCCAGCTTGCGGCCATCGAGCACTCCAAGCAGGCCCGGCGTACGGGCGGGAAGGACTGAGGATGAGGCCTCGCCGCTTCGGGAAGGCGGCCCCAGCAGCAACGTGCCCCACTTGTGGAGGCTCGGGCACAGTTCCGGCCCCCAGCCCGGTCACGTACGGCGCATTCTTATGGCGAGCGGACAAGCTGTCGACGGTCGAACTTCTCGATCTCGTCGCGGAGATCAAGCTCACCCGGGTCATGCCGAAGGTCATGAACAAGCGCGGGCACGCGATGTACGAGCGTACGCTCGACAAGCACATACCGGCGCTGCAGGCCGCGGGCATCGAGGTCGTGCCGTGGGCCTACCTGGACGACCGCAACGGAGAGAGTGACGCGCGTAAGCTCGTGGCGCTTACGCGCGGTTACGGGTGTAACGGAGCCGTCGCGAACATGGAGCGCGAGGCGGTCGACGGCAAGACGCCAGCGGGCAAGCGCCACGACGCCGAGCAGATCGACCAGGTGCTGACCGTGCTCCGCAGCGAGCTGGAGGGGTTCGTGGGCTTCTCGAGCTTCCGGCAGCGCAACTACTTCCCGTACCCGCGGGACGTGTTCACGAAGCAGGCCGCGGCTGGCGTGGTGTTCATGAACCAGTGCTACCGCGAGCGGACACCAGCCGGCTCACGGGAGCGCGTGCGAAAGAGCATCGACTCGTGGCGCGAGTGGAAGTTGCCCGTGCGGATCACGATGGGCCTGTTCCCCAAGCGCGCGTCGGCGTCGATGTACAGCCTCCCGGCAGGGATGAAGGCAGGCGCGGAGCAGATCCGACTGATGGCGGGGGCGGATGACGGTATCGATGTCGGCTTCGACTGGTGGGCGCTGGAGCAGGCCCGCCACGGCTACGCGCCGCAGTCGTACCGCGACGTCCTGGCCGAGATTCACGCGGAACGATGGACAATTTGACACCCTTCGTAAAAGAGGAGATCGCCAGGATGAGAGCTGACCAGAGCACTGCGACTGAGCCCACGGAGGCGCCGCTGTCCAAGGAAGGCCTGGGAGAGGCGATCGTCGCCGCATTGCAGTCTCAGGCACAAGACGAGCCTTCGGGGGACTGGCGACGACCGGCTCCGTGGGACAACATCCTGCGCGCACTGATCGTGGTGGCGCTCACGGGCGGCGGCTACTACGCTGAGCGCGCGGCCAGCACCATCGAGGCGCTGGTCGTACTGCCGCAGAAGGTGGACACTATGACGCAGCGCATGGACTCACTGGAGGCGGCGCTCACCGACAACACCGAGACCATGAAGCTCGTGCGGTCGTACACCGTCCCCGAGCCCCCGGCGCCAGTGAGGCCGGGAGGAGCACCGACACCGTGAAGAAGCTCGCAATCCTGCTGATGTTCAGCGCCTTCATCTGGGGCTGTGGCGCCTGCAAAGCCACGGACCTCCGCGTCTTGGACCACCCGTCCAAGGCAGCGCCCGCCAAGCGGCTGTGCTGGACGTGCGACGACAACGACGAGCGTGTGTGCGTCGAGTACGAGGTGCCGGGCCCGACGTGGAAGAAGTGTCTGGAGGCGACCGAGTGACCGAGCAGGACACCCTCGAGACCCTGGACGCGATCGAGAAGTTCGCCCAGGGCGAGCTATCGGACACGGACCACATCGCCCTGCTGGATCTGCTCAAGAAGTTGGTCGACGCCGGGCTCGTCGCGGCGATGTCGATCACGCTGAGGGCGAAGACGGGCGACCTGATTCGCGAGGACTCGCGCTGATCCCCACCCGACGCTCGTAAGCGTCCATCCCGATAGACACCAGCGACCGGATGACCGCTGCTGTCTTCAGCGTCCCCTCGGGCACGTCGGCGCGGCGCTCCATCAGCGCGCGGATGCGGTCGAGCCGGGCCTCTTCGGAAGTGTTCATCCTCAACGGCATGGACCGCGTCGGCTCGCTCGCATTGGTGTCGTTCATGGCGCGCAGCCTAGTGCCTGTCGACGCTGTTGACAAGCCCGCGATTGGTGGGCACGGTGGAGTCCATGACACCTGTGTTCAAGCGCCGCCGATGGTTCCATCGATGCGCGTGGCTCATCGAATCGACCTACCAGGGCGGCGAGTTGTGCTGGTTCATGGATGACCCGGAGTTGGGTCGGACGACATGGATCAGTCGCATTGTCAACGCCAAGACCTTCCAGACCAAGACGGAGACCATGGTGAAGATAGAAGCACTGCGGAGGGCGTCCCTGTGACTCCAGCTCGCAAGCTCAAGCAACAACAACTGGCGGGCCCGCTCGAGTGCGAGCCCCGAGATCACATCGTCAACCGGGAGTTCTGCGCCCGCTGCTGGGTGGACGCCCACAGCTTCCGGCAGAAGAAGTCCCCCGGCTGGGACTGCCCTTCGGGGCACCGACGTCGGGCCGCGTCACTGGGACTGCCTCCCACGAAGGAGGCCGTGGAGATCATCCGGGGCGTGGGCACCTTCCTGGGCGCTCCGCAGCAGAACGCGATCGACAAGCTCCACCGCGAGCTTCGACACGCGGCGGGGGCCTGATGGCGTGGGCAAAGCTGGATGACGGGTTCTGGTCGAACCCCAAGCTGATGCGGGTCGGCGTGGCGGCGTGCGGGCTCTTTGCTCGCGGGCTGACCTACGCGGCCCAGCACCTCACAGACGGGTTCGTGCCCGAGTACATGCTCCTGATGCTGACGGATGGCGACCCGGCCCTGGCCGACAAGCTGGTGAAGCAGGGGCTGTGGGAAGAGGACGAGGACGGGTGGCAGATCAAGAGCTACCTGGAGTTCAACCCGTCGAAGGAAGACGTGATCCGCAGGCGCGAACGGGACCGGTCACGACAGGCGTCACACCGTGAGTCACGCCGTGACACCGAGCGGAGTCACCGCAGCCCCCCGCGTGCGCGCACGGCTGCGTCCCCGCGTTTCCCGTCCCGTCCCGTCCCGTCCCCTTCTGTATCGGATTCTAACGAATCCTCGTCGGAGCCGAGCCCCGACGCCGCTCCGTCCGAAGGGGACAAAGTGACCGGACAGGCTCGGGCCCTCCTCAGGCGCTGGAACGAGCGGGCCGGGCAGAGGCTGACCTGGAAGACGTGGGGGCCCAAGCTCAAGCCACGCATCCGCGAGCACGGCCCAGCGGCTGTCGCGATCGTCCTCAAGTGGTACTTCGAGGGCCGGTCCAAGAAGGCCGTGTTCCTCCGCGACGGTGGCTACGGGCTCGACACGCTCCTGCGCCGATCCAAGTTCGAGCCGTACCTCGAAGAGGCCCGCCGGGAATTCACTGGCGCCGGGGAGGTGATGGAGTCCTCGTCGGCCATCCTGGCCCGACACCACAAGGTGTACGGCTACGCGCCTCGGCCCGAGCCTGAGTTGGCGCTGCTCAAGTCGGCGTACGAGCGGGAAGGAGATGAGAGCGAATGACCACCGACGAGTACATCAAGCTGCACGGCAAGACCGTGCTCCCAGCCGCTGGCACGCCCGAGCTACAGGCGCTGAACCTGAATCGGCGAGTGCTGGCCGCGAACGCGAGGCTCATGCGCCAGCAGTCGGGTCGGTCCCTGTACCCGTTCACCCGTATCGATGCCGGATCGGGCCAGGGGGTGCGACGGTGAAGCAACTCGACGCCAACCCTCCGGTCCTGTTCATCGCCCGCAAGTGCCGCGAGCACGGCATCCCGGCCCCGCCCAACGACCCGAAGGCGTGGGAGTTCTGGGGCAACCAGTGGGAGCAGGCCTGCATCGACGCGGGGATCTTCGGGAAGCGCGAGGTCTTCGGGTGCGAGACCTGTCGCGACACGGGCGTGGTGATCACCCGCGACGACCGCGGCTACGAGTTCCACCAGCGGTGCAGCCACGGCGGTCGGCTGGCCGAGGTGGACCTGGACGGGCTCCGGTTCCCACCCGGCATCCCGCTGGTGAGTTGGAGAGATTTACCCAAGAGCCTCCGCGACTGGCGCGACTGGTACTGCAACGACGACGCGCCGTGCTGGCTGGTCCGCGACGACGACCACCTCCCGGCGCACACGTTCGCTCTGCGGCTGGCCGCGGATGCGCTGAGCGCCAACAAGCGGGTGCGGTACATCAACGCCGCGAAGTGCCCGGGCGGCAAGCGCAGCGACCCGCTGGAGTGGGCGGGCCCGCTGAACATGGACCTCCTGGTGATCGGCCAGATGGACAAGCGCATCACCGGGCTCAAGCGGATCTACGTGGGCGAGGTGCTGGTCAGCATCCCGAGGAAGACGCGAGTGCTGCTGCTCACGAAGGGCGAGTCGTACGGCGCTCTGGAGGACGAGCTAGAAGCCCGTGGTGCCCGTGCTGTTTGATGTGTTAGGGTTTCGAGCACCGGGAGCGCGATCAACGCTCACCGGGCTCTACAGCCAGCCTTGCAGGAGGCATGACCGATGAACGGACGATATCAGAACAAGCCCACGAAGGAAGGCCGCGAGTTGCTCGAGGCCGTGATGCAGGCGTGCCGCGAGGAGTACTGCATCACGTACCGCGACCGCTGGGACACCCCGAAGTTCAAGGCGTACTTCGCTGAGCTTCAGAAGCGCATGGCCTTCGAGGGCTACGACGTGCGCGGCGCTGAGCTACAGGCGGTCCACTGATGGTGGACCTCATCCAGAGGGCGCTCGCATGCTGTTCTTAGGCGTGGACCCTGGCAAGAGCGGGGCCATCGCAGCGGTGGGCCCGACCGGGCTCGTCCACGCGACCTGCCGGCTGAAGGAAACACCGGCCGACGTCTGGGCGTGGCTGGATGGCCTGAAGGACGACTACGAGCCGCAACCCGTGTTCGGCCTCATCGAGAAGGTCGGCAGCATGCCCCGCCAGGGCGTGTCGTCCACCTTCAAGTTCGGCTACTCGGCGGGCATGTGCGAGGCGTTCATCGTGGCCGCGGGGATCCCCCACGAGCTCATCACGCCCGTGAAGTGGCAGAACCGGATGAAGTGCCGCTCGGGCGGCGACAAGAACGTGACCAAGCAAGCTGCCCAGAGGCTCTGGCCCGGCGAGAGGGTCATCCACGCGACTGCGGACGCCATGCTCCTCGCTGAGTGTGCGCGCCGCATCTACAACGAAAGGAGAGGAGAGTGAGCAGCGTACCCACGCAGGAGCCCCCTGCCATCAAAGCCCCGTGCAGCCACGGCCTACGCCGTCGCATCATCGACAGCGACGAGCTGGAGCCGAAGCCCTGCACGGAGTGTGAGTCCGAGGAGTACCTGGCCGGGTTCGGTCAGCGCCGGTTCCAGAGCTTGAACCGGCAGAAGGCGCGGGCGAAGTACGAGTCGATGTCGTTCTCCCAGCGCCGGGCCCGGCTCGGGACCAAGGAGGGCGACCGCTACGAACACAAGAAGCGCAAGACCGTCCACTCGGTGGACCGGCTGGGGGACGACCACGTCTACCTGCGCCGCGTCGACCCGCTCGGGAAGCGCTGCGTGCTCGTCCCGGTCGAGAAGCTGAAGACGCAGTACACGCGGGTCGTTGACCTGATGGACGAGTTGAAGAAGGGGCTGGAGGAAGAGCATGAGCGACGTGAAGGGCTACAGAACGCTGACGGAAGCGGAGTTGAAGTTGGTGAACCAGATCAAGGCGGAAGCGGAGCGGGTGAGCCTGCTGGTGCTCGATCTTCAGACGGTGGCGAGCAGCAACCCCGACCCGGAGTCGCGGTGGACGGCGACCGGCAAGACGCACCTCCAGCAGGGGTTCATGGCGCTGGTGAGGGGAGTGGCCCTGCCGACGACGTTCTGAAGCCGCAGGGTGGAAACGGCGTCAGCACCGGGTTGACGTGGGAAGCCGACCAGACGCACGTCCCCGTTCACTACCGCCGACCCGCCGTCTGGGCCGTTCTCGTCGCAGAGGCGAAGCGAGAGAAGCTCTGGTTCAAGGGCGGCACGGTCTACGGCGGGGACGGCGTCTGGGTGCCGCTGATCGACTGGGCTCCGAAGGCGCTGGAGCGGGCCGAGGCGCGCAGGCTGCGGGAGGCGGGCAACGAGCTTCTCGCTCTGTTCGACAGCGGCGGCGTGCTGGTCCACGAGGGGCGGGAGCCGTGGCTGGAGTCCCGCAAGAGCTACATCGGCGGCTCCGGGGTCGCCAAGGTCATGCTCGATAACAACAACGAGGCGCTGTCGAAGTACGGGGGCCCGTTCAAGGTCTACGTCGAGCGGAAGGGCACGCCCGACCTCGACCCGTACGTGGAGCGGCACACGCTGTTCAGCCGGATGGAGATCGGCCAGAAGATCGAGCCGTTCGTGGCTTCGCTGGCCATGGAGGCGCTCAATGGCCGTGAGATCCGAATGATGACGCACACGATCGTGGTCGACCGGGTGGCTCCGCACCTCGGCGTGACGCCCGACGCCATCTTCCTCGAGCCCGATCCCGACCCGCGGCTGCGGCGCTGGGCCGGGCTGGAGTGCAAGAACTCGGGCATGAGCGGCGACAACTGGCCGAAGACCGATGGGGAGATCGTGGACATCGAACCCGGCGCCGACAGCGGCCTGCCGGTGGACTACGAGATCCAATGCCAGGCGTGCATGGCCGTGACCGGCTTCGACACCTGGTACCTGGCCGCGTTCCTGTGGGGCAACGACCTCCGCATCTGGCGGCTGAAGCGCGACGAGAACGTGATCTCGTGGATGCGCGAGCACGTCGAGGGCTTCTGGCGCACGCACATCGAGCCCGAGGTGCCGCCGCCGATGTCCATCCGAGACCTGCACCCCGAGAAGCTCGCTGAGCGCATCGTGGGAACGCAGGACGACGGCAGCACGGTCCACCTGGACTACGAGCAGTTCGCGCACTGGGCCAAGGCCGCGCACGAAGCCGGCCGCAAGCGCAAGGAGGCCGAAACCACCGAGAAGTTCGCCAAGGCGCAGCTTCTACTCGGGATGGGTGAGGCCGAGAAGGCGACGTGCGCCCGCTACAAGGTCACCGCGAAGACCAACAAGTGGGGCCACCGGCAGATGCGCGTGACCCCGGAGAAGAACCGATGAGCATCGTGATCGGCAAGGCCCGCCACTACTGGTCCCGGGCCAGCATGACCCGCAACCTGTACCAGTGCGCCTGGTGCGGGCTGAAGTCTGAGGTGGAGGAAGGGCGACCGGAGGGCGAGGGATGCCCCGGCGGCAACCAGAACGACGGCAAGGAGGTCGGCGTTGAGCAGCACTAGCCGAGGGGCCAAGCGCCGACAGGACGACTTCTACGCCACCCCGGCCTGGTGTACGCGGGCCCTGCTGTCGTGCGAGCTACCAGACGCGACCGCCGTCAGGGACGTGCTCGATCCCTGCGCGGGGGACGGTGCCATCCTGCGCGTGGTCCACGAACTGCTGCCGTTCGCTCGGACGCACGCCGTCGAGCTTCGTGGCGAGGCGCTGGGCGAGCTTCGCGACTCGGCAGTCAGCACGGCGCTGATCGCTGATGCCCTGCTGGGTATTCGGGGGCGACTGGCCAGCATGCCCGTGATCACGAACCCGCCGTACTCGATGGCGCTGCGGTTCGTGCAGAAGTTCTCGGAGCGACCCTTCGCGGCGTTCCTGCTGCGGCTGAACTTCCTCGGCAGCAAGAAGCGGTGCTCGTTCTGGCAGACGCATCCTCCAGCTCGCATCCACGTCCTGTCGTCGCGACCGAGCTTCACGGGCGGCAAGACGGACTCGTGCGAGTATGCGTGGTTCGTATGGGACCAGTCGCACACCGGCCCCACCCACATCGACGTGCTCGATCCGAAGGAGGAGTGGACGTGAACGGACGACAGAGCAAGCGGTGCCGCCAGGCCCGCAAGGCATACCGGCTGAACGTGTCGCAGTACCGCCGCCTCAAGGCGAACGCGAAGGGCACCGAGTCGATCACCCGGCATATGGTCGAGGTCGTGAAGGGCGAAGCTGCTCTGACCTCGGCGCAGTTGTCGAAGAAGCGGATGCACGAAGCAGCCGCGCAAATGCGGCGTATCAAGCGCCAGAAGAAGCAAGCCAACAAGGAGAAGTCATGAACCCTGCTCAGATGCCCGACTCGGGCAACCCGAACCTGACCCCCCTGCCGGGCGGGCCCATGCCCGCATCGGTGGACGAGTGCCTCGTCAACGCCTACCAGGCGCTGAAGCAGGCCAACCGGGCCGGAACCAAGGACAAGGGGGCCCACGTCGCGGTCTCCGACGCGTGGCTGCGGCTCGCGGCTGACACGGTGCGGCTGCGCCCGGTGGTGTCCAAATGAACGCGATGCAACGACGCGACGGTCAGCGCAGCCTGACCCCTCAGCAGGCCATGAGGGCCGGTGACGTGGGCGGGCTCGTCAAGAGCATGTCCACCCAGTTGGCGGCGGCGCTGCCGACTCACCTCCGCACGGATCGGTTCAACCGCATCTGCATGACGGCGCTGCGGCGCACGCCCAAGCTGATGCAATGCACGCCGGTCTCGCTGCTCGGGGCGCTGATGGAGTGCGCGCAGCTTGGCCTCGAGCCGGGCGTGGGCCAGCAGATCCACCTCATCCCGTACGGCAAAGAGGTCACGGTCATCATCGGCTACCAGGGCTACGTGGAGCTTGCCCGCCGGGCTGGCATCACGATCCACC